>Ga0187851_10000235_pt1 | contig 57057 bp, 45 predicted proteins | sample June2016WEW_6_10_FD_132997 | JGI IMG/M metagenome (GOLD analysis project Ga0187851, IMG submission 132997) | Peatland microbial communities from SPRUCE experiment site at the Marcell Experimental Forest, Minnesota, USA - June2016WEW_6_10 | ecosystem: Environmental > Terrestrial > Soil >... | reverse complement strand
CTCGTGGGCCTCCAACTGGTACGACGGCAAGACCAACACCCTGAGCGGCCTCGGGATCGTGGTGGCCCTGGTGCTGCTCGTGATCTTCGCCGCCATCAACCTGATGGGCATCAAGTGGCTGTCGAGGAGCAACACCTGGATCACCAGCCTGAAGGTCTTCGTCCCGATCCTCGCCATCGTCGTGCTTTTCACCACCCACTTTCACGTCAGCAACTTCTCAGCCCTGGGTGGATTCTTCCTCAAGGGGGCCGACGTCCCCATGACCATCATGAAGGCCATCCCGGCAGGCGGCATCGTCTTCTCCCTGCTCGGTTTCGAGCAGGCGGTGCAGCTCGGAGGTGAGAGCAGCAACCCCAAGCGGGACATCCCGCGCGCGGTCATCGGCGCCACCCTCATCGGGGCCCTGATCTACATCCTCGTGCAGTTCGCCTTCATCGGCGCGCTGGCTCCGGCGACGCTCGCCCACTCCTCCACCTGGGCCACCCTCGGCACCAACAACCCGGCGCTCGCGCAAGCCCCGTACGCCACCCTGGCGACCATCGCGGGACTGGGCTGGCTCGCCGTGATCCTCCGGATCGACGCGGTGATCTCCCCCGGTGGCACCGGGCTCATCTACAACACGACGACCTCGCGCCTCTCGTTCGGCCTCAGCAAGAACGGGTTCGTCCCAAGGGTCTTCGAGGCCACCAGCAAGGGGGCCAGGGTGCCGGTCTTCGGCATCGTCATCGCGGCCATCGTCGGCGCACTCTTCCTGCTCCCTTTCCCGGCCTGGAGTGAGCTGATCGGCCTGGTCACCGGCGCCTCAGTGCTGATGTACGCGGGAGCGCCGCTCGCGCTCGGTGCACTGCGCCACTCCAAGCCTGATCTCCGCCGTCCCTACATGCTGCCCCTCGCGGCCTTCCTCTGCCCGCTGGCCTTCATCTGCGCCAATGAGGTTGTCTACTGGGCAGGCTGGCAGACGTACAGCACCCTGATGGTGGCCGTCGCCATCGGATACGTCCTCATGCTCATCTCCGCAGCTTTCAAGCTCAACCCCAACGCGCCGAAGATCGACTGGATCGCGGGGGTCTGGATCTTCCCCTACCTGATCGGGATGGGTGTCATCTCCTTCTTCGGGCAGTTCGGCACCGGGGGGATCATCGGAGGAGTCGGTCCCTTCAAGAACTTCATGGTTGGCGGCACCGGCTTCATCCCCGGCGACGTCGGCATTCCGTTCTGGTGGGACCTGGCTGTCGTCGCCGTCTTCAGCCTCGTCATCTACTACACGGCCATGCACTTCCGTATCTCCGAGGCGCAGGTGGACGCGTACGCCTCCGACCTCTACGCGCCCGAGGGCGAGGTCGAGAACCAGGTGGCCGGCGCGCTCCACTGACCGACCGACCGCCGCCCGGCCCGCGCGTGCGGTGCCGGATCAGGTGGGGAGGGCCATCGACGGCCCTCTCCACCGCGGCGGGGCGCATCGTCGCCGCCGCGCTCGGGTGGACCCTCGGGGCAGTGCTCCCATGGATTGGGTAGCCGGGGTGTAACCTGCTGCGGTCGTCAGCTTTCAGGCCACGATCACGACAGCGGAGCACGCGCCGAAACGGTCGTCACTCACGGAAGGGGCCACCATGATCAGACGAATGGGAGCCGGTGGGATCGCCGGTCTGGTGCTGGTCCTGGCATCCTGCGGTTCAGCCACCCCGGCGAGCACCCCCAGCCCGACGGCAGTGGCGACCAGCACTCCACTTCACACGACCACGCCGTCACCGAGTGCGACCCCCACCCCGCTCACGGCCTGCGCCACCGCCCCGGCCGGTGGGACGCCGGCGGCCTGGGGCTTCGCCGTCACCCAGGGCTCGGAGATCGACGTGCTCAGCACCAACGGCTCCGTGCTCAACCAGACACCCAATGGCGGCTACGGCTCCACGGCACCCGTGGAGGTCGGGGTGGGCCAGGCCGGGGTGTATCTCTATGACGAGAGCACAGGAGAGCTGAGCGTCCTCGGCAAGACCGGCGCCTCCCAGGACCTCGGAACCCTGACGCCCACGGGCGGGTGGAGCAACACCGACACCGTCAGCCTGGCCGAGTCGCCCAGCGGCACCTGCTGGATCTTCTCAGCCGTCTCCTATGACGCCAGCGCCAACTCGACGACCGAGCTGTGGATCGGGGGTCCCGGGATCAGCCCGCCGTCCCTCGTCACCACTCTCCACAGGTCCAACACCACCTCGACCGGAGAAGCTGCCGGCGGTTACCAGGCGCTTCGCTGGGACCCCTCGGGCGTGCTGCTCGGTTCGTATCCCACGGAGGTCGGCGGTGCCGGGCCGTTCATCGACGAGGACTACTCGTTCTCGGTCGTGGTGAGCATGGATGCGGCGACCGGCGCGGTGTCCGCGCCGCTCTGCAGCAGCGGGCAGTTCGCGGACGAAGCACCGGATGGCACCCTCGCATGCCTCATCGGACTGAACACGGATGCCAAGATCGTCGTGACCAAGCCCAGCGGAGCGACGACGACCGTCGACACCGGTTTGGCCTCGGCGGGACAGGTGGCCTTCGTGGGCGGCACGTCAGCCGAACTCACGTACTGCACCTCCGCCACCACCAGCAGCGGTGGCTGGAGCGAGAACCTCCTGTCGGTGCAGCTCGGGGGGCAGAACCCGTCGCCCACGACGCTCGCCTCCGACGCCCCCTATGGGCAGCTCGAGGGCCCCTACGCCTGGACCAAGCTGGTGAGCACGACCTCCATCGCCGAGCTTCTCGGTGGCACTGGACCCACGTCGCTGGGGGAGGTCAACCTCAGCACCGGTCAGACCACCACCGTCGCTCCCGCCGACAGCATTCTCGGGGTGCTTTAGGCGGCCGCCTCCGGCGCGCCCGGACCGGCTCCGTCCTCGAAGCGGCTCCCGTACACGGCGAAGTAGCGCGCCTCCGGATGGTGGAGAACGATCGCGGCGGTGGACTGCTCCGGCACCATCTGGAATCCCTCGGTGAGGGTGACCCCGATCCGCTCCGCCGGGACGATCCGGAAGAAGACCTGGTGGTCCTGGAGATCGGGACAGGCCGGGTAGCCCCAGGAGTAGCGGCGGCCCTGGTCCGGGCCGAGCCCGAGCTCGCGGCGGATGTGGGCGTGGATGTACTCCGCGGTGGCCTCGGCCATCTGGGTGGCGAATCCGTGAATGCGGAGCATGTCGTCGTAGTCGCCCTTGACCTGGAGCTGGTTGGAAACCTCGCTGGCGCGCGGCCCGGTGGTCACCACCTGGAGCGCGATGACGTCACGCTCGGTGCCGACGGCCAGCTCGCGTGGCCGCACGTAGTCGGCGAGGCAGAGGCGGTGCTGCTCGCCCTGGCGCGGGAAGGTGAATCGCGCGATCTCGCGCTCGTGGTCCTCGGGATCAAAGACGACGACGGCGTCGCCGTCGGCCAGCGCCGGCCAATAGCCGTAGACGGCCTGCAGGTCGAGCCAGCCCTCCCGCTGGGCCTCATGTATCGATCTGTCCAGGCGGGGCTCCAGCTCGGTGCGCACCAGCTCGTCCCACCGCTGCGGGTCGTGGACCCCGCGGAACTGCCAGCTCATCTTGAAGAGCGAGTTGCGATCGATGTGCGGGTACACCGCCTGGGCGTTGATGCCGGTCACCACCTGCGGGCCCCAGAAGGGTGGCGTGGGGATGGGCGCGTCCGTCCGCGTGGCGCTGCGCGCACTGACCACGATGTTGGGAAGCTCGGCCTTGGCGGCCGCCTTGATCCGCTCTTGCTCACGGAAGGCGAGCGCCTCGGCGCGGACACGCTCCAGGAGCGGCACGCGACGCTCCGGATCGACGAGCTGGTCGCAGGTCTCCAGCCCCTCAAACGCGTCCTTGCAGTAGAAGACGCCGGGCTCGTAGGCACGGTCCGGGTCGAGGTAGAGGATGCGCCGGCCGAATCCTCGATTGATGGCGGCACCACCGATGATCACGGGGTAGCCGAGACCGCGGCGTTCGAGCTCCTCGACCATCATCGGCATCTGCTTGCTGGTGCTGACCAGCAGCGCGCTCAATCCGATCACGTCCGCGTCGACCTCGATGGCCTTCTCGACGATGGTCGTCAGAGGCACCTGCTTGCCGAGATCGTGGACGGTGTACCCGTTATTGCTGAGGATGGTCTTGACCAGGTTCTTGCCGATGTCGTGCACATCGCCGAAGACGGTGGCCAGCACCACCTGGCCCTTGGTGTAGCCCTCGGTCCGGTCTAGGTACTGCTCCAGGTGGGCCACGGCGCGCTTCATCACCTCGGCGCTCTGCAGGACAAAGGGCAAGATCAGCTCCCCCGCTCCGAAGCGGTCACCGACGTCCTTCATGGCCGGGAGGAGGATCTCGTTGAGCACGCTGATCGCGCTCCGGTCACGGAGCGCCTCGTCGATCAGTGCCTCGATCCCCTCCTTGCGGCGGTGGAGGATCTGGGCGTGGAGGCGCTCGGGTGCGGCGAGTCCGGCGAAGGGGTCGACCTTCTCCGCCCCGACCCGCTCGGTCACCCCCGAGAAGTGGTCGATGTAGCGGGAGAGCGCATCCGGCCGGCGGTTGAAGATGAGGTCCTCGGCGAGCTGTCGCCGCTCCTCGCTGATCTCGGCGTAGGGGACCGTCTGGGCGGGATTGATGATGGCCGCGTCGAGGCCCGCCTGGACACAGTGGTAGAGGAAGACGCTGTTGAGCACGGCCCGGGCCGGTGGCGTCAGACCGAACGAGACGTTGCTCACCCCGAGCGAGGTGAGCACGCCGGGCAGCTCCCGCTTGATCAGGCGAATGCCTTCGATCGTCTCCACCGCCGAGTCGATCCACTCGGCGTCCCCCGTCGCCAGGGTGAAGGTGAGGTCGTCGAAGAGCAGCTGGTCGGGTGACAGCCCGTACTCGCCGCAGGCGATGTCGCGGATGCGACGCGCCACCTCGAGCTTGCGCTCGCGGGTCCTCGCCATCCCCTGCTCGTCGATGGTCAGGGCTATGACGCACTGCCCATGGTCGCGGACCAGGGGCAGCAGTGCCTCGCAGCGGGCGCGCCCATTCTCGAGGTTGACCGAGTTGACGATGCCGCGGCCCGGGTAGGCCTCCAGAGCGCGCCGGATGACCAGCGCATCGGTGGAGTCGAAGACGAGCGGCGCCTCGATCGCCTGCTGGAGAGCCTTGACGGCGGTCGCCATCTGATCGCCCTCGTCGCTCCGTTCGGTGAGGGCGACGCAGACGTCGAGAGCGTGGGCTCCGCCCTCCACCTGACCCAGGGCCACCCGGACGACGCCGTCGTAGTCGTCGGCGAGCAGCAGCTCCTTGATCTTCCGCGACCCCTGAGCGTTGACCCGCTCACCGATGAGCAGTGGCTTCGGCTCCTGGTCCAGGTCGGTGGCGCGGATGCTGGAGGCGAGCCGCGGGCGCTCCTGGACGTCACGCGAAACCGGGTTCGTCCCGCCCACGCGGCGGACCAGAGCTGCGATGTGCGCCGGGGTGGTGCCGCAGCAGCCGCCCACCACGTTGACCCCCAGGTCTCGGACAAACTCCTCGAGCTGGTCGGCCATCGGCTCCGGCTGCATCGGGTAGTGGGCGCGGCCGCCGACGTTGATGGGCAGGCCGGCGTTGGGGATGCAGGAGATGGGCAGCCGGGTGTTCTCGGCGAGGTAGCGGATCGGCTCTCGCATGTACTCGGGACCGGTCGAGCAGTTGAGCCCGACCACGTCCACGTGCAGCGACTCCAAGATGGCGAGGACGGCGGCGATGTCGGTGCCGAGGAGCATCCGGCCGGAGACGTCGAGCGTCGCCTGGGCCTGGATGGGGACGTGGCGGCCCGTGCTCTCGAAGGCCTCGCGGGCCGCGAAGATCTCTGCCTTGACCTCCAGGATGTCCTGGCTCGTCTCGATGATGAGCAGATCGGAGCCACCGTCGAGCAGCCCCTCGGCCTGCTCGCGGAAGGCCGCGACCAGCTCCCCGAAAGTGATCCGTCCCAGGCTCGGGTCGCTGCTTGCGGGCAGGAAGCCGGACGGTCCCATGCTGCCGGCGACGAAACGTGGCTGTTCGGCGGTGGAGTGCTCGACGGCGAGCCGCCGGGCCAGCCGCGCCGCCTTCTCGTTGAGCTCTCGCGCCCGCTCCCCGGCACCCCATTCGGCCAGGCGGAGGGGGGTGGACTGGAACGTGCAGGTTTCGATGACGTCGGCGCCGACCTCGAGGAAGGATCGGTGGAGCCGTTCGACCAGGTCGGGGCTGTGCAGCACCAGGCCGTCCACCCAGCCCTCCAGGGCCGCCCCGCCGAACTGCGCGGGCGTGGGGTCCATGGCTTGGAGATTGGTTCCGACCGCGCCGTCGAAGACCAGGACGCGGTGGCTCAGGGCCTCGAGGTAGGGACTACCACTCATGGGTTTGCACTTTAGATGCGAACCTCATTGGCGGGGTGAGGCGAGCGCGGCTGAGCCGCGCCGCCGAGGGGCGGCGAGCCCCTCTGAGAATAATGGGGGTCCCCACGCGGCCTGCCGCGTGGGGCACGGCGAGCCCCTGTAAGAATGGCAGGCGTCCCCACGCGTCCCCACGCGGCCTGCCGCGTGGGGTGTGCCGTGCTACGCTCGACAATCGGTCCGGTCCTGCCGATCGGTTCCGCTCACCCTACGAGGAGACACTTTGGCGCGACGTCCATCTCGACCAGGCGCCACCCGCCGGCGCAGCCCGGTGCGGCGGCGTGATCCCACTGACACCACCAACTCCCCCGAGGTCAAGGAGGAGACGATTGAGATGGATGCCACGGTGGTCGAGCCCCTGCCGAACGCCATGTTCAAGGTGCGTCTCAAGACCGGGCAGGACGTCCTCGCCTACACCTCCGGCAAGATGCGCAAGTTCTACATCCGCATCCTGATCGGCGACCAGGTGAGGGTGGAGCTGAGCCCCTACGACCTGAGCCGGGGACGTATCACCTTCCGCTACAAGTAGTCGGGCCCGCGGTCGCGGAAGTGGGTGACCGTCGCCTCGAGGCCGGCGTCCAGCGAGCAGCGTGGGCGCCAGCCCAGGTGGGATGCGGCCAGCGACGCGTCCAGGCAGGAGCGCTGCTGCTCCCCGGGCTTGCCCGGTCCGTGGTCCGCGGGGGTTGACACCCCGATGATGCGAGCCAGCCGCCCGTGGAGCTCGTTCACATCGCATTCGGTGCCCGTGCCCACGTTGTAGGCGCCGGGCGGTCCCGCGATCGCCGCCAGGTTGGCCGCCACAACATCGGCGACGTAGACGTAGTCCCGGGTCTGGGTGCCGTCCCCGTTGATGGTCGGAACCTCGCCCCGCAGCATCCGCTCGGTGAAGATGGCGATCACGCCCGCCTCGCCGTGGGGGTCCTGGCGCGGTCCATAGACGTTGGCGTAGCGGAGCGCGACGAACTCGACGCCGTAGACGTGGCTGCAGACGCCGCCATACAGCTCCGCAGCGGCCTTGGCGGCGCCGTAGTTCGAGGCCGGCCGCTGCCGATGGCTCTCCGGCGTCGGGATCTCCTCGGTGTCGCCGTAGATCGCGCCTCCGCTGCTGGCGAAGACGACGCGGCGCACCCCTGCGGCAGCGCAGGCCTGAAGGAGGTTGACCGTGCCCAGCACATTGATCCTGGTGTCGAGCAACGGGTCCGCCAACGAGCGCCGGACATCGATCTGGGCCGCTTCGTGAAACACGATCTCGGGTCGGACCTCGCCGAGGATGCCGCCGAGATCCTCGGTGACGTCGGCCTTGACAAAGCGTGCGGCCGGCGGCACCTGGGAGCGCCGTCCCCGTGAGAGGTCGTCCAGGACGGTGACCTCATGACCGGCCGCAAGCAGGGCTTCGGAGAGGTGGGAGCCGATGAAGCCCGCACCCCCGGTGACCAGCGCTCTCATCCCACGGAGTGGGTCACGGGGTGGGCGTCGTCCCGCAGCGCCCGGCCGCCCGGCTGCGCGGGTCTCGTCGCAGCGGCGTCCCGAGAGATCCAGAGGTGAACCAGGGCGAAGACGATGAACCCGACGATGAGCAGGCTGCCCCAGCTGATGCTGCCGTCCAGCAGGGCGATCGAGATCGCCAGGGTCTTGCTGAGGCCGGCCACGATGACGAGGGCGGTCGCCACGCCGGCCTGGACCAGGCCGACCCCGCCGGGGGTGAAGGGGACCGTGGTCAGCAGCGCCGCCACCAGGGCGACGAGGACGAACTGCGACGGTCCCACCTGGCTGCTCAATCCGAGGGCGGCGATGACCAGCCCGAGGCGACCCGACTCGCAGGCCCAGACGGCCAGCGTCAGCCCGATCAGGGTCGGCCAGCGGCGCAGCGAGGTCACCGCCCCGCTGCGGAACGATTCGTAGCGGCGGACCAACCCATTGGGGAGGTGCCGGAGGACGCGGTTCCCCCGGCCCGCGCGCATCACCACGATCACCCCGATGCCGAACGCGCAGAGGAGCCCCCCGATGATGACATAGGGGACCAGGGCCCCCGAGTCCTTCTTGTGGAAGACGTAGGCCCCCGATACGAGGAGCAGTGCCACCACCACGCAGAGGTCGAGAAGGCGCTCGCTGACCACGGTCCCGAACGCCTTGCTGCCGGGGATGTGCTCCCGGACCCGGCCGAGGTAGGCGCGATAGACGTCCCCCATCTTGGCCGGGACGATGCAGTTGACGAAGAACGACGCAAGGACGAGCGGGGTCAGGCGGCGGGTCTTGCGCACCTCCCCGGAGTTGGCGAGGAGCACCTGCCAGCGGAGGCCGCGAGCGATGAAGGAGAGGTAGTAGACGACGATGGCGAGGAGGTAGAGGGAGAGGTTGGCGGATCGTATCTTGTCCCAGGCCTCCCCCCAGGGGATGTCCGCGCGCCACACAACCACCCCCACGATGAGGATCGCTGCAGCGATCGAGATCAGGGTTCGCTTGGTCAAGAAGCGGCCGGCAAGGGCCGGGGCCGCCTCGGCCCCTGGCTCGTCGACCACAGGGGTGGCTCCGCTCACGGTGGGACGCACCCTAGCACGCCATCCCTGACGGGCTGGTTACGCAGCTGCGGCAGGTCCGCCCCGGAAGCTGGTCACGGGCGGACGCGGCTGATCAGCGGGCCCTCCGGGACGGGGGGCGATGCAGTCCCGCCGGCATCTCGCTCGGCCAGGATGCGCGCCACCTGGTTGACGTGGGCGTCCGCTCCAGAGCGGGCCCCGACGGGCCGGCTGTCCCACTGCCGCAGCTTGAACACCCCCTTGAGGGAGGAGTACGGGATGCCCAGGGTCCGCATCTCCGGGGATCCTGGCTCCACCGACCTCCACAGGCCCCCGAAGCGCCCAAGAACGGAATCGGGGGCGACCGAGGCGCGCAGCACCTGTCCGTCCACAAAGTGGAAGGCGGCTCGGTCCCAGCCCGTGAGGTCCTCGGGTGCCGGCACGGGCTGGCCCACCACCAGCTGCCGTATGGCGGTGAGGGGGAAGAGTGCCCGCTCGTTGTTGGGGTCGGCGCCGCGGACCTCGGCCTCGAGCAGCGGGCGGTCAAAGCTCAGGTCGTCGACGTCGGCGTGGACGATCTCACCGTCCAGGAAGCTGAGCAGGACGAGCGGCACGGACCGAGGGTACCAGGAGCGGCGGGACATGAGAAAGGCCCCCGGGAGCTGTGCTCCCGGGGGCCTCAAATGCTGGGATCAGATCCCTCAGGGTGCCGGCGGTGCCGCGGGGGCGACCACCGGGGCGACGCGCTTCACCGCACGCTTCACGGTGCGCTTGGTGACGGTGCGCTTGGCTGCCGGTGCCCGCTTGGCAACGGTGCGCTTGGCTGCCGGTGCCCGCTTGGCGACGGTGCGCTTGGCTGTCGGTGCCCGCTTGGCGACGGTGCGCTTGGCTGCCGGTGCCCGCTTGGCGACGGTGCGCTTGGCTGCCGGTGCCCGCTTGGCGACGGTGCGCTTGGCTGCCGGTGCCCGCTTGGCAACGGTGCGCTTGGCGGCCGGTGCCCGCTTGGCAACACGGCGCTTCACGCCGCGCTTGGCCGGCGCACGCTTCGCGGTGCCACCGCGCACTGCCGAGGCGACTTGCCCAATCGCCTTGCGCAGCTCGCTGTCGATCTTCTCGACCGACTTCTCGAGCCCTGCGAGTCGCTTCTCCAGCTCATTGACGGGCAGTGCCTTGACGAGACCCTGGACCGCCTTGAGGAGATCTCCGCCGGCTCCGCTGCGCGGTGCCGCGGCGCGTGCCCGGCGAACCGTGGCTTTGACGGCTCGCTTTGCGGTGCCGCTCTTGCTTCGTCTGGTCCTGGCCATATGCTGAAAGCCTCCGTTGGTGGTGACAGTCAGCGGGTCTGCCGGCTGCCGGTCCTGCGTTTTGGACAGGGAGCGGATAATCGCTCCCGTCAGGATTGTCACATAGCATGCGGCCTACATACATGGATGTCAACGTGTGAGGGCGATCGTTACCACCGCAAAGGTGCTCTCGGCTGCCTTCCAACGGGTGCAGTCCACCGTGTGGCGCGACCTCCACGACGCAATGACGGACGTGCTCGACGCGACTCGCATGCACGCGGCGCAGGTCGGTGCGCCGTCCCTGTCACCGCATACACGAGCCGTGCGGATCGGCGATTGCCGTGTGTGGATGATCTCAGCGCCCGGCTCCCATGCGGCGATCCAGGTCAGACATCCGCTTCCGTCAATCGAGCCGTCGGTACCAGAGTGAGGTGGGACGCAGGCCGGAGCGGTCAGGCCGCATTGCGTAATCGGGAATGACTCCCACCTTGATCCAACCCATGTGGGCGTAGAGATGCTCCGCGTCGCTCCCGGTCTCCGTATCGAGGATCAGCAGGGTGCGCCCCAGGGCTCGGGCCTCGATCTCCAGCTGCTTCATGAGGCGGGCGCCGACTCCCAACCGCCGCGCGGAGCGGTGGACCAGCATCTTCTGCACCTCGGCGCGGTGGGTGGCGTTGGACTGCCATGAGAGCATCAGCTGCACGCAGCCAACCAGCCGATCGTCGAGGAAGGCGGCGAGCACGACCCGGCGACCCAGGTCCATCTCGTTGAGCACGCCCGCGAACCAGTCCCGGGCCTCGTAGTGGGCGAGCGGTGCGACGAAGCTCACCGATGCGCCTCCCTCCACGGAGTCGACCAGCAGGTCGGCCAGGTTATCGAGGTGACGGCGGGCGGAGAGGGCGTCGAGGCGGCGAATGACCACCTCGGGTCGGCGCCGGGCGGCGGGCTCGGTCACTGCACTCACGGCAGAAGGTTACATGCCGGATGCGCGGGTGCATCATCGACGGTGATGCCGGCGGTTCGGGCCTCCACCTATCGGGCGATGGTTCTCCGCGAGCGAGGCTCCCCCCTCGCCGCGGAGCAACGCCCTGTGCCCGAGCCCCTGGAACACCAGGTGGTGCTGCGGGTCGCGGCCTGCGCCGTCTGTCGCACCGATCTCCACGTCGTGGATGGGGAGCTGGACCGCGGTGTCCTGCCCATCGTGCTCGGGCACCAGGTGGTGGGCAGGGTCGTGTCAGCGGGGCCGGACTCCGTCGTGCAGGTCGGAGAGCGGGTGGGCGTGCCGTGGCTGGCCTCCACGTGCGGCCGCTGCGAGATGTGTGCCGCGGGGCGCGAGAACCTCTGCACCTCCGCTCGATTCACCGGCTGCGACGTCGACGGCGGTTTCGCCGAGCTCGTCCTGGCCGACTCCCGCTTCTGCCTCCGCCTGCCCGAGGTCTACGGGGATGTCGAGGCGGCGCCGCTCCTCTGCGGCGGCCTCATCGGCTTCCGAGCGCTTCGCATGGCGGGCCAGGTGTCGCGGCTGGGCCTTTACGGCTTCGGCAGCGCCGCACACCTGATCGCGCAGGTGGCCGGCCACCGTGGGGCCGCGGTCTACGCCTTCACGCGGGCCGGAGATCTCGCCGGCCAGGACTTTGCCCGCAGCCTGGGGGCGGCGTGGGCGGGGGACAGCACCGGCCCTGCTCCCGTGTCCCTCGACGCCGCCATCATCTTTGCCCCGGTCGGCGAGCTGGTGCCGCTCGCACTCGCGGCGGTGCGGCCCGGGGGCACCGTGGTCTGCGCCGGCATTCACATGAGCGACATCCCCCGGTTCCCCTATTCGCTGCTCTGGGACGAGCGCTCGATCCGTTCCGTGGCCAATCTCACCCGGGAGGACGGCGCCGAGTTCATGGCCCTGGCGGCGGAGGCGCGGCTCGACGTCCTGACCGAGGTGCTGCCCCTGGCCAAGGCGGATCGGGCCCTGGAACTGGTCCGGGCCGGCCTGGCGCGGGGGACGGTCGTCCTGGTTCCGGACTGAGAGAGCCGCTCCGAGCCCGGTGACGGCGTGACGCGGGCCATCCACCGGCCGGGCTGCGCAGCTGGGAGGTGTGAGATCTTTGTCAGCGGGTACAAATACCCCCATGACCGAGCACAGCGCCGAGCTTCTTCCGATCCTTCCTCTTGACGACGTCGTCGTTCTGCCTCACATGACCGTGACCGTCGCGGTCCAGGGAGAGGCCCAGCGTGCCGCCGTCGAGGCGGCCAACCAGGGTAATCGCCTCGTCCTCCTGGTCCCCCGCATCGAGGGCAAGTTCGGCAGCATCGGCACCGTCGCACGGGTGCAGGAGTCGGGCAAGCTGCCCACCGGTGCCGAGGTCTCGATCCTCACCGGGCAGTACCGCGCCCGTCTCGGCGCGGGGCAGGCGGATGTGGGCGGTGCGCTCTGGGTGCAGGTCGACCCTGCCCCGGACGACGAGAACCCCTCCGAGGCCGTGGTCGAATTGGCGCGCGAATATCGCGCGCTGGTCGAGAGCCTGCTGGAGATCCGGGGCGCCAGCGGAGCCATCCAGTTTCTCCGCGAAGCCCGCGCCCCCGGACACCTGGCCGACCTCTCCGGGTACTCCCCCGACTTCAGCCTGGCCCAGAAGCTGGAGATCCTGGAGGCGCTCGACGTCGAGAAGCGGCTGACCCTCGTCATCGCTTGGACCAAGGAGGCGCTCGGCGAGGCCGATCTCAAGGACCGCATCCGCACCGAGGTGGCCGAGGGGATGCAGAAGAACCAGCGCGAGTTCATTCTGCGCCAGCAGCTCGAGACCATCAAGAAGGAGCTGGGCGAGGGCGGCGACGACGTCGTCTCCACCTATCGCAAGCGGCTCGCTGACGCCGGCATGCCGGAGAAGGTGGCGGCCGAGGTGGAGCACGAGCTCGACCGGCTGGAGCGCACCAGTGAGCAGAGCCCGGAGCACGGCTGGATCCGGACCTACCTGGACTGGATGCTCGACCTTCCCTGGGACGTGCGCTCCGATGACAACTTCGACCTCACCGCGGCGCGCAAGGTGCTGGATACGGACCACACCGGGCTCGAGGACGTCAAGGACCGGATCATCGAGTTCCTCGCGGTCCGGAAGCTGCGCAAGGAGCGCGGATTGGAGGTGATCGGCGGGCGGGGCTCGGGGGCGATCATCACCCTGGTCGGCCCACCCGGCGTCGGCAAGACCTCGCTCGGCGAGTCGGTCGCGCGAGCCCTGGGGCGCAAGTTCGCCCGCGTCTCGCTGGGAGGCATCCGCGACGAGGCCGACATCCGCGGTTTTCGCCGCACCTACGTCGGCGCCCAGCCCGGGCGCATCGTCCGCGCCCTCAAGGAGGCGGGCACCAAGAACCCCGTGATCATGCTGGACGAGATCGACAAGGTCGGCGCCGACTGGCGCGGTGACCCCTCCTCGGCACTCCTCGAGGTGCTCGATCCCGCCCAGAACAACACCTTCCGCGATCACTACCTGGAGGTCGACCTGGATCTCTCCGAGGTGCTCTTCATCCCCACCGCCAACGTCTCGGAGACCATCCCGGCCCCCCTCCTCGACCGCATGGAGCTGATCCGGCTCGACGGCTACACCGAGCAGGAGAAGCTGGCCATCGCCCGCGATCATCTGCTCCCTCGTCAGGTCGCCCAGGCGGGGCTGCGGCCGGAGGAGATCGAGGTCGGCGACGACGCCATCCTCAAGGTGGTCACCGATCACACCCGTGAGGCCGGGGTCCGCAACCTGGAGCGCGAGCTGGGCCGGATCACCCGCAAGCTGGCCACCCGGATCGCCACCGATGCCGTGGAGACACCGGTTAAGGTCGGATCTGACCAGATCAGGGACTATCTCGGCAAGCCCAAGTTCGACAACGAGGTGGAGGAACGGACGGCGGTTCCCGGCGTGGCCACCGGGCTGGCCGTCACCGGTGCGGGCGGCGACGTCCTCTTCGTCGAGGCGGCCACCGGCGGCTCCGACGGCAACCTCCTCCTGACCGGTCAGCTCGGTGACGTGATGAAGGAGTCCGCGCAGATCGCGCTCTCCTACGTCCGTTCCCACACCGAGCGGTTGGGGATCAGTGCCGAGGCGGCCGCCAAGGGCTTCCACATCCACGTCCCCGAGGGCGCGGTGCCCAAGGACGGGCCCTCGGCCGGGGTCACCATGACCACGGCGATCGTCAGCCTGCTCACCGGGCGCCCGGTGCGGAGCACGGTGGGGATGACCGGCGAGGTCACGCTGCAGGGGCTGGTGCTGCCCATCGGCGGGGTCAAGCAGAAGGTGCTCGCAGCCCACCGCATGGGCCTCACCGAGGTGATCCTGCCCCGGCGCAACGAGCAGGACCTGGACGACGTGCCCGAGAGCGTCCGCACGGCGATGAAGTTCCACCTGGCGAGCCGCGTCGACGACGTGCTCGCCATCGCCCTCGAGCCGCCCGGCGCGGAGACCGGCGCGGCCGCCTGAGTCGCGCACTCGCCGCCGGAGCCAGAGGCCGGCCGAAAGCCTCTTACCGCCCCCCTATACTCGATTTGCCGTGAGCGACCTGGCCCCGCTGAATGATGAGATCGACACCCTCATGGGCAGCCTCCGCGCCGAGTCGCGGGACATCCGGGTCTTCTTCCAGGTCTTCGCCGGCAAGCTGGCCTTCGCTCTCCCGGATGCCGTCGAGATCGAGCGTGACGGCTCGCTCTTCACGCGACGGCGGCCGATCCGGAGGATCACGGTGCGGGTGGGCGAGGACATCCTGGAGGCCGAGATGACCCGGGAGGGGCTGGTCTGTCGCGAGGTCCAGGTCCTCAACGGGTTGACCGAGGAGATCAGCTTCGAAGCCTGGATGCGGGTGCTCGCGGCGTCGCTCCGGCTCAAGGCGCGAAGCACCGCGGAGGCCAGTGCCGTCCTCCGCAGCCTGCTCACCTGACCCGCGGGCCCCGCCCCTGCGCCTCCACGGGCCGGCATGGGATCCGTCGTCGCCCCCGACGGTAATTCCATGGTGCACCAGATGTTGTGCTCGGCCTGGTGGCGGGCCACCAGATGGGGGACGGGCCTCGAGAGGCCTCTGGTACCATTCGGCGATGGGAGAGCACCTCGTGCGGCCGGCCAGAAGGGGGGTCGGAGGGAGGCGAGATGGAGGTTGAGCTAGGGCGCTCCAAGCGCGCCCGCCGGACCTATGGATTCGATGAGGTGGCCCTCGTCCCCGGACGGGTGACCATCGATCCCGACGAGGTCGAGGTCGGCCTGAGCCTCGACGGGATGCCGCTTGCCATCCCCTTCCTGGCGGCTGCCATGGACGGGGTGGTGGACGTCAGATTCGCCGCCGAGATGGGCCGGCTGGGCGGGCTGGCCGTACTCAACCTGGACGGCGTCCAGTGCCGGTACGAGGACCCGTCGGAGGTGCTCGCGGCGATCGCCGCCGCCCCTCCGTCCGAGGTCAACGTCCTGCTCCAGAAGATCTACCAGGCCCCGATCCAGGATGGTCTGATCGGCCGGCGGATCGAGGACATCAAGAAGGGGGGCGGCTCCTGCGCCGTCTCCACCGTCCCCGTCCAGGCGGCCCGCCGGGCCGGGATCGTCCAGGAGGCCGGGGCCGACTGCCTGGTGGTCCAGGGCACGGTGCTCACCGCGCGCCATATCAGCCGTGGCCACGAGCAGCTCTCCTTCCGCGAGCTGACCTCCCAGCTGCGCATCCCCGTCGTGGTCGGCAACTGCGTCGACTATGCGACCGCCCTGGAGCTGATGGAGACCGGCATCAAGGGCCTGCTGGTCGGCGTCGGTCCGGGCGCCGCCTGCACCACTCGCGCCGTGCTCGGCGTGGGGGTCCCCCAGGTCACCGCCACCAGCGACTGCGCGGCGGCCCGCGACGACCATCTCCGGCGCAGCGGCGAGCGTGTTGCCGTCATCACCGACGGGGGGATGCGCCTGGGCGGAGACGTCACCAAGGCCTTCGCATCGGGCGCCGACGCCGTGATGATCGGCTCGGTGTTCGCCTCGGCTGAGGAGGCCGCGGGTCGGGGCAATCACTGGGGGATGGCCACGCCCGACCCCAACCTCCCCCGGGGGACGCGCATCCGAACCGGGATCAAGGGCTCGCTGAAGGAGATCCTCTTCGGCCCGGCTCACGTCGACGACGGATCGATGAACCTGGTGGGCGCTCTGAAGAGCGCCATGGGGGTCTGCGGCGCGCGCACCATCTCCGACTTCCAGGAGACCGAGATGGTGATCGCGCCCGCCATCAAGACCGAGGGCAAGGTGCAGCAGCGCGAGCAGCGCGTCGGCATGGGGGTTTGAGGTGGGCGCCGGCGTGGCCCAGAGCCCGGCGCCGAACCGGGAGCTGAGGCCGGCGGCCGGCGCATCGCCTCCGGAACCGGCCGCGCAGGACGGCGTCCTCGTGCTCGACTTCGGCAGCCAGTACGCCCAGCTCATCGCCCGGCGCGTGCGTGAGGCCCGCGTCTACTCCGAACTGGTGCCCGGGAACATCAGCGCCGAGGAGATCCGGCGCCGGGCCCCCCGCGGGCTGATCTTCAGCGGAGGGCCCGCTTCCGTGTACGACCCGGGTGCTCCCCATCCCGACCCGGCGATCTACGACCTGGGGCTGCCCATCCTCGGGATCTGCTACGGGATGCAGCTGCTGGCCCACGACCTCGGGGGCGTGGTGGAACCCACCAGCCGGCGCGAGTACGGGGCGGCCCAGCTCGACATCGACGAGCCTGCGGGGATCTTCGAGGGCATCCCCTCCGAGACTGCGGTGTGGATGTCCCACGGCGACATCATCACCGGGCTCCCCGAGGGTTTCCGGCCCATAGCCCACTCGCTCAACTCACCGTACGCAGCCTTTGCCGGACCGCTCGGACGCTTCGGCATCCAATTCCACCCCGAGGTCGTGCACACCCCCGCAGGCAAGCAGCTGCTCGCCAACTTCCTGACCCGCGTCTGCGGGTGCGCGCTCACCTGGGAGCCTGCCGCCTTTGTCCAGAGAGCGGTCGCCGACATCCACTCACGGGTGGGTGGCGGCCGCATCCTCTGCGCCCTCTCCGGTGGGGTCGACTCGGCGGTGGCGGCCACCCTGGTGCACCGGGCCGTCGGTGACCAGCTCATCTGCGTCTTCGTGGACAACGGCCTGCTCCGGCGTGACGAGGGCCGCCGCGTGGTCGAGGTCATGTCCCACCAGCGCCACATCAACCTGGTCCACGTCGACGCCACCGACCGTTTCCTCACCGCACTCGCCGGCGTCTCCGACCCGGAGGAGAAGCGCCGCCGGATCGGGCGCACCTTCATCGAGGTCTTCGAGACCGAGGCGCGGCGGCTGGGGGACATCGACTTCCTCGCCCAAGGCACCCTCTATCCGGACGTGATCGAGTCGACGTCCGGCGAGACGCCCAACGCTCGCACCATCAAGACCCACCACAACGTGGGCGGCCTCCCGGCCGACCTCCGCTTCCAGCTCGTCGAACCGCTCCGGTACCTCTTCAAGGACGAGGTTCGCCGGGTGGGCACCGAGCTGGGGCTTCCCGAGGACATGGTCTGGCGCCAGCCCTTCCCCGGACCGGGGCTGGCGATCCGGGTGATCGGCGAGGTGACGCGGGAGCGGCTGGAGGTGCTGCGGGCGGCTGATTGGATCGTGATTGACGAGATCAAGCGCAGCGGGCTCTACCGGAAGGTGTGGCAGTCGTTCGCCATCCTGACCCCCATCTCCTCGGTGGGGGTGATGGGAGACGGGCGCACCTACGCCAACGTCGTCGCCATCCGGATCGTCGAGTCCGACGATGCGATGACCGCCGACTGGGCACGGGTTCCCTATGACGTGCTTGGCCTCATGAGCAGGCGCATCGTCAACGAGGTGGCCGGGGTCAACCGGGTCGTCTACGACATCAGCAGCAAGCCGCCCTCCACCATCGAGTGGGAGTAGCCGGAGGAGTCGGGCCGGCTACCAGTTGGACCTGACGGTGGCCCGCGACGTTGCGGTGCGGGAGGACGGCGCTGCCGCATAGCCCCAGGTGTCGGTGACCTTCCGCCACGGAGACCCCATCATCGCCGGCGACCGCCGCTGACGGTTCTGGATGCGCAGCCGGACGATGGTGGCGGCCAGGATGAGAATCCCGAGTGCCACCAGGGCGACGCCCAGCTCGAATCTCTCCGACGGGGCGAGGCCGCTCGAGGAGGTCGGCACGGTGCCGGCAGCCGCAGCCTGAACCGACAACGGTCCAACCATCGCCAGGGTCATCAGGACCGTCGGGACGGTTGCCAACGCGGTGAGCCAGCGGGTCTGCCGAGACCTCACGGTCGGTCCTCCTCGAGCCCGATTGAATCAACGCGGCCCAGCGTAGGCGGCACCGGGAGGCCCCGCCAGAGTCAACTGCATCCAAATCTCATGGGGCAGATGCACTCTCGCCGGCACTCGCGCAGCCCCACCGTCCCCCGATTCGCGACAATCCCCTCGATGCGGGTTCTGGTGATTGGATCCGGGGGTCGGGAGCACGCTCTCGCCTGGGCCTGCGCCCGGCACGAGTCTCGCCCCGAGATCATCTGCGCGCCCGGGAATGGCGGCACCGCCCAGCTCGGGACCAACGTCGCCATCTCGGGCACGGACGCGCCCGCGGTCGCCCGGCTGGCTCGGGAGCGGGAGGTGGACCTGGTCATCGTCGGGCCCGATGCGGCACTGGAGGCGGGCGTCTCCGACACCTGCCGTGAGTCCGGCCTCACCGTCTTCGGCCCCTCGTCGGCGGCCGCCAAGATCGAGTGGAGCAAGACCCACGCCAAGCAGGTCATGGACCGCGCGGGCGTCCCCACCGCCCGCTGGCGCTCCGGGACCGGTGAGAGCCGCAGCGATCTCTTCGACTTCGTCCTCGAGCTCGACGGGCACTGCGTCGTCAAGGCGGACGGGCTCGCCGCCGGGAAGGGTGTGGCGGTCTGCGACACCCGCGAGGACGCCTTCGCCGCGCTCGCCTCCTGCCTCAACGAGCGGCGCTTCGGGGACGCCGGCAACGTCGTCGTCGTCGAGGAGCGGCTGCATGGGACCGAGGTCTCCGTCTTCGCGGTTTGCGACGGGCGCCGCTACCAGCTGCTCTGGCCGGCGCGCGACTACAAGCGTGCCCACGATTCCGACCGCGGTCCCAACACCGGTGGGATGGGGGCGTACGCTCCCGCAACGGCCGGCTGCCCCCCTCTCGAAGAGGTGGCGCAGCGGGTCATCGAGCCCACTCTGGCCGCCCTCGCGGAAGCCGGGACCCCCTTCGTCGGCTGCCTCTACGTGGGATTGATGGTGAGCCGGGACGGGTTCCGCGTTCTCGAGTTCAACGCTCGCTTCGGCGACCCCGAGACCCAGGTGGTCGTTCCCCTGGCGGGACCGGGCTTTCTCGACCTCCTCCTCGCCGCCGCGCGCGGGGAGCTCGCCGGCACGGCGCCGGCGCCCGTCGTTGCCGGGGCGGCGGTGGTGGTCGTGGCCGCAGCCCAGGGATACCCCGGGGCGCCGCGCACGGACGACCCCATCACCGGCCTGGACGACCTCGACGACGATGTCCTCTGCTTCCACGCGGGCACCGCGCGGGACGGGCGGGGACGCCTGGTGACGGCGGGGGGGCGGGTGCTCGGCATCGTCGGCCGGGGCGACGACGTGGCGACGGCCAGGCGCCGGGCCTACGAGAACCTCGAGCGTGTCCACTTCGCGGGGATGTGGTCACGCTCGGACATCGCGACCCTCCCCGCCGGAGGCAGGCGATGAGCAGTCCGCGGGTCGGCATCGTGATGGGCAGCGAGTCCGATCTCCCCGCCATGCGGCTCTGCGGAGAGGTTCTCGACGAGTACGGCATCGGCTGGGAGATCGCGGTGATGTCAGCTCATCGCGCCCCGGAGGTGGTCCGCTCCTATGCCTCGCAGGCCGAGGCCCGGGGGCTGCGCGTGCTCGTGGCCGGGGCGGGCGCGGCGGCGCACCTGCCGGGCGTGCTGGCGTCCTTGACCCCGCTGCCGGTGATCGGCGTCCCTCTCGCCGGCACCCCGCTGTCCGGATTCGACGCGCTCCTCAGCATCGTGCAGATGCCCCCGGGGGTCCCGGTCGCGACCGTCGCGGTGGGCGAGATGGGCGCGCGCAACGCCGCGCACCTCGCCGCCCGGATCCTCGCTCTCGGCGACCCCGACGTGGCCGCCAGGGTGCGCGCCAGGCGTCAGGAGATGAGCGGGCGGGTGAGCCTCCCCGAGGGCTTCGACGTTTCTGGGACCGGGCCGCACCAGGCCTGAGCAGCCGGTCCGCGGGCTCCGGCCCCGGGCATCGAGACCGGAAAGTCATCGAACGCCGGGAACCGTCGTTTCGCACCAATCTCCATCCGCCACCGTCCCCCATACAATCGGTCGATCATGCCGCGCCTGGAGCTCGTCGAGACCTCGCTGCGCTACGGGCAGCAGGCGCTCATGCTGAGCCGCCTGCGCCAGCGCCACGCCGTCCGGGCGGCGGAGCTCCTCGACGCCTGCGGCTTCGCCGCCCTCGAGGTCTTCGGGGGCGCCACCTTCGAGGCCCAGCTGCGGTTCCTCGGTGAGGATCCCTTTGAGCGACTTCGCGCCCTGGCCGCCGCCGCCCCCCGGACCCCGCTGATGGCCACCCTGAGCGGGCAGATGCTGGTCGCCCACCGCCACCTCCCCGACGACGTCGTCGAGGCCTTTGTCCGGCTCGCCGCCCAGGCCGGCATCGGCGTCTTCCGGCTCCTCGATCCACTCAACGACGTGGCCAACCTGGCCACTGCGGTGCGCGCGGCGAAGGACGCCGGTGCCGCCGTCGAGGGGGTGGTGGTCTGCTCCGACGCCCCCATCCCCGCCCTGGCAGCGGTGGCCCGTGGCCTGGCCGGGCTGGGCTGCGACGCCATCTGCCTTCAGGATCCCCTGGGCGCCACCGGCTCGGCCCGGGCCGCGGCGCTCGTCTCCGCCGCCGCCGAGGCTGCCGGCCTGCCGGTGACGGTGAGGTTCTGCGCCCAGACGGGGCAGGCTGTGCTGGCCTATCAGGCTGCCCGCCGGGCGGGGGCGACGCGGGCGGACGTCGCGGTCTCCCCGCTGGGGGGCGGAGCGTCCTTCCCTTACGCCGAGGCGGTGATCGCCGGGTTCGCCGATACCGAGGACGCCACGGGGATCGAGCTGGAACCGGTCATCCGGGTCGCCCATTTCCTCGACGAGATCGCGCCCCTCTACGCGGACTCGGTCGACCCGGCGCTATTCCGGTACGACGGATCGGCACTCCGGGGACTGCTCCCCGCGTCGGCGATGGGCCACGGGTTGACCGAGTTGCGCGAGCGAGGCGCTCTCGACCGCCTGCCCGACGTGGAGGCGGAGATCTCGCGGGTGCGCCGGGAGCTCGGCAACCCGCCGCTGGTCACCCCCTTCCCGGAGGTCATCACCACCCAGGCCGTGTACAACGTTTTCGAGGGCGACCGCTACGCCACCATCAGCCAGGAGATCAAGGACTACTGCCTTGGTTTCTTTGGCACCCCGCCCGAGCCGATCGACCCCGACGTCCGCGAGCTGGTGAACGGGCGCGAGGAACCCATCACCTGCCGCCCAGCCGACCTGCTCGAGCCGGGACTTCCCGCGGCGGCTCGCGATCTGGCCCGGGAGGGCGTTCGGGATGATCCCGAGGCGCTCGTCAGCTACGCGCTCTTCGGCGCCGACTTCCTCGCCTCCGTCCGGGGCGAGGCCATGGTGGAGCGTCTCGCCGACGAGGCGGGCGAGACCTCCTCCGGCGGCGCGGACAGCGAGGGGGCCGGGCCGCCAGAGGAGGTCACCGGCACGGCGGAGGCGGTGAACGGCGACTCCGGCTTCGAGGTCCGTGAGCTGCGGGTCGAGGTCGACGGGCAGACCTACGACGTCCGCGTCTTCGGTGCCGGTCCGGGGGCGTCCCGCGACGAGCCCGCTATGGCGCCCTCCGGCGCGCCGCGGACCGGCGCCGGCACGGTCACCGCTCCCATGCAGGGCCTGATCCTCAAGGTGCGTGTCAAGCCGGGGGATCGAGTCCAGATCGGGGACGTCGTCGCCGTCCTCGAGGCCATGAAGATGCAGAACGACATCGTCGCCCACCGGACGGGAACCGTGGCCGCGGTCCATGTTCGGGAGGGAGACGTGGTCGGCGCCAAGGCCCCGATCGCGGACATCGAGTGACGAGGCATCGCGGAGAGAGCCCGGCTCCGTCGGTTGCCACCGCACCGTCACAGTTCTCCCAGCGGACGAGTGGCGTAACGTCGAAGGCGCCCCGCACGTTCCTTCCCCAGAGCTGATGACCCCCAAGCGTGCCCTACGACTTGCCGCCGTCGTCCTCATCGCCTGCCTGATCGCGGGCGTGGCCAGCCTGGCCGGGGTCGGATCGGAGCGCAGGAACAGCTTCGACGCCCAGGCGGCCAGCCTGCAGCGCACCTGGACCCACGACCTCGCCGTCGGAGTGCCCGCCGCGACCATCACCCCTCTGCGCAGCCGCCTGCGTGAGCAGCGGCCCGAGGATGAGTGGTGGGCCCCGGTGTGGTGGACGACCGACGGACACGTGCTGCTGGCGGCACTGACCCGCGCCACCGACACCGCCTACGCGACGGCCATGACCACCCAGCGGGACAGGGCTCAGCTCGTGCTCAGCGATTGGCAGGCTGAGGTGACCCAGGACCGGGGCTTCATGACCGCGGCGGAGATCTCGGCCGGCCAGGGCTGGCCGGCTCAGCTCAAGGCGGCGACCACCCCCGATCGGCTCGCCTCCCTGGCCGCCAGCTGGCAGCCGCAGCTCGACGCGGCCCGCACCGAGGTGGTGGCCGCCCAGCAGCAGGCCGAGATCCAGACCGACGTCGCCCAAGCCGGTGGCGCCGCCGCGCTTGTCGCCCAGGCCGGCACCGCCCTCACCACCGCGAGCGACGACAACCTCGACCCCGGTGACATCTCCGACCTGGCCACCCAGCTCCAGAGCCAGGCGTCGAGTGGAGCCGACACGAGCAAGAGCGCCGGCCTCCTCTACACCGCCCTCCAGCAGTTCAACCAGCTCGTGGCCGTCAATGACCAGCTGAACGGCGAGATGCGGCCGCTGATGCTGCTCGCCGACCAGGCCTCGGCGGAGAGCACTCCCAACGCGGCCCACCTGCAGGCCCTGTACCAGGAGGTGGCCCAGGAGTTCCCCTCCGACACCACCTATGACCAGATGAGCGCGCTGCAGGTGCAGGTGACCGGCATCCAGAACGCCCTCAACGCGGATCTGGCCGCCGACCAGTGCGGCCACCAAGCGGGCGGGGGGTCGGGCAAGGTGATCACCCTCAGCATCAGCCTCCAGGAGGCGATCTTCTACGACAACGGCTGCGTCGTCGGCGCCAGCCCGATCACCACCGGCCGGCCCGGCCTCAACACGCCGACGGGGAACTACGCAGTCTTCTACAAGACCTCGCCCTTCACGATGGTCTCCCCTTGGCCGCAGGGGTCACCCGACTGGTATCCGACCACCGTGGTGCAGTGGGTCCTGGAGTTCGCTGACGGCTACTTCCTCCACGACGCCTACTGGGAGAACCAGAACGCCTTCGGGCCCGGCAGCGAGAACGACGTGGCCCAGGACTACGCGAGCCACGGCTGCGTCCACTTCCCGACCGTGACCATGTCCTGGCTCTACAAGTGGACGCCGCTCGGGACCCCGGTGATCATCACCAGCTGAGCCGTCGGGCCTGCCAGGCCAGCCCTCCGAGCCGGTCCACGAGCGCCCTGGCCTCGTCCGCGTCCCGGCAGGGGGCGGCCGCCACCCACCGCCGTCCCGCCGTGTCCACGCGGAGGTTGGCGAGGTGGAGGGCCCGCAGCAGAGGTCCGCTGCTCAACCGGATGCTCTGGACCTTCTCCAGGGGCACGATCACCGTGGCCGGGCGCACCCGGCCGGTCTGGGTCACGAGCCAGCGGGCGTCGTGCCAGGTGGAGAGGTAGTGGTACGAGAAGGGAGCCCGGAACCAGGCCCGTCGTGGCGGGGCCCCGGCGCGGGCGAGGGTGGCGGGTGCGCCCGGGGCGACCTGGCCGACCAGCCACCGCGCCTGGTCCAGGGTCGCGACCGGGGCGAGGAGGTGTGCCAGCTGGCGCGCCTCGCCCTGGCGGCGGGCCTCGGGCTGGCGGGCCACGTCGAGCTCGACCCGGGCCCAGCCGAAGGGCCGCCAGAGCAGCGGCTGGATCAGCCGAACCGCCTGGATCCGGCCGTAGGGGATGGTCTCGTGGCGCTTCTGGAGGAGGCCCCGATGGAGGCGCAGGCCGTCGGGCGCCTGGCCGATCGTGAAGTCGAAGTCCCCGTTCACGGAGCGGGCCGCATCGAGGCCGAGGGCAAAGAGGCCGGTTAGGACCCCGGTGATGAGTGAGGTTGCGGCATCGGCCCCGCCCTGGCGAACCGCCCCGCCGGCTCCGGTGGGATCGACGACGGCCAGGATCGCCCCCACGGCGACGAGCACGAGCACCAGCAGCCAGGCTCCGCGGAGCAGGCTCGCCGCGATGAGCCGTCCGTTGTCGACCCGGAAGAGGGGGAGTGCGGGCGGCTCCGGGGTCTCGGCCGCAAGCCCGTGGGCCAGGGCGAGCAGCTGCGCTCTCACCGCCGCCGCGTCCTGATTGCTCAGGTAGGCGAGCCGCCCGTGCTGGCGATGACCGGTCCCGGCGGAGATCACCCGCACCTCGGCGAGACCAAGGAGGCGAGCCGTGAGCGGCGCGACGACGTCCACCGCCTGAATCCGGCGAAGCGGGAACCGGAGCGACTGGCGGTACACCAGGCCGGTGTCGATCTGGAGCTCGTCGCCGACCACCCGCCAGCGCGTCACCAGCCAGGAGACGACCGAGGCCACCATCCCGAGCACCGCCACCGCCGCAACCACCAGCGTCTCCGCCGTCCGCCCGGACGAGGTCTGCGCTCCTGAGACCAAGGAGACGCCCGCGAGCAGCAGCGCCCCGAGGGTGATTCCGATCCGGGCGACCGGGGAGAGGGGATGGAGGCGGCACCAGGTGCCGGACAGCGCGGGAGCCTGCGACGCGGCCAGGGGCATCAGAGCCCCGATGCCCGGGCCTCGCCGAGCGTGGCCAGCCGGTCGCGGAGCTGCGCGGCGTCGGCGCTGCGCAGGCCGGGGATGCGGGCATCCGTGGCTGCGGCGGCGGTGTGAAGCTGGACGGTGGCCAGGTCAAAGAGGCGGTCGACCGGGCCCGCCGTAACGTCCACGAACTGCATCCGCCCGAAGGGGACGACGGTGAGCCGATGAAAGACCAGACCGCGGTGGACCACCAGGTCCTCGTCCCGCTCGAGGTATCCCCAGGAGCGATACCGGCCCCGCTCGATGAACCACGAGATGACGGCCAGGGCCAGGCCGGCTGCGACCCCCGCGAGGCCACCCGGCGCGCCCCAGAGCAGCCCGCCCCACACGCCGAGAATCACCAGCAGGACGAGGCTCGTCAGTCCGAGCACCGTCTGGCGGGCCAGCCACAGCCGTGGCGAGGGTCGCCGGTACTGCATCGAGGCCGATGCTACGCGCCAGGCTCATCGATCGAGCCCGCCGGTGGCGAAGCCTGCCTACCGGTCCCGGCGCTTGGGCGCGTGCTTGCGCGCCTGCTTGACCTCGCCGCTCAGACTGGCGACCGACACCTCAACGGCATCGGCGATGGCTCGCGACATCCGGAGCGCATGGTCGCGCACCTCCTGGTCGCGGAGCGCCTCGGCCGTCGCCTCCACGGCGATCCTCGCCTGACGGCTGATCGCCTCCAGGGCCGTCTCGATGGGGGGCCTGCTGGTCTCCGCGCCTTGCTGTGACCGGTAGTGCTCCCGAAGCCGGGAGCCGAGCTCGGCCGCGTTCCGGCCCACCTCGTGCCACGCCTCGTCTCTGTCTCGCGGCATCGTGCGGCCTCCTGCTCGATCTCCGATTCGCCCCCATGATCGCACCCGGGTCGGCCGGCGCCCGGTTCTCCCGGCCGCTCCACCGCTCCCGCCGTGCGGCAGCCCGGCCTCATCGCTCCGGATGGCACCATGGAGCCGTGTTCTCCAAGGTGCTCGTCGCCAACCGTGGCGAGATCGCCCTCCGGGTGATCCGTGCCTGTCGCGACCTCGGCATCGCCTCAGTGGCGGTGCACAGCCAGGCCGACCGCGGCGCTCCCTTCACCATCCTCGCCGACGAGGCGGTGGAGATCGGTCCTGCGGCGCCGTCGCAGTCGTATCTCGACATCGAGCGGATCGTTGCGGCAGCAAGGTCCACGGGAGCTGAGGCGATCCATCCCGGCTACGGCTTCCTCAGCGAGAACCAGGCATTTGCCCGGGCCTGTGCCGCCGCCGGGATCGTCTTCATCGGACCTCCTCCCGAGGCGATGGCCGCCATGGGTGAGAAGGTGCCGGCGCGGGAACGGATGCTGGCCTCAGGAGTGCCGGTCGTTCCGGGCAGCGGAGCGCTCAGCGACCCGGAGGAGGCCGAGAAGGTGGCTGCTCGGATCGGGTACCCGGTGCTCATCAAGGCCTCCGCTGGAGGTGGCGGCATCGGGATGCGGGTGGCTCGCGATCCCGCGGAGCTCCGGAGCGGCCTGGAAGCTGCCCGCTCAACCGCGGAACGTGCCTTCGGCAACGCCACCGTCTTCCTCGAGCGCTACGTCGACGAGCCCCGCCACATCGAGGTCCAGGTGCTCGCCGACTCCCACGGCAATGTCATCCACCTCGGGGAGCGCGAGTGCACGATCCAGCGCCGTCACCAGAAGATCCTCGAGGAGTCGCCCTCGGTGGTCATCGATGCGGAGACCCGGGCGCGCATGGGCGAGGTCGCCGTCACCGCCGCGCGCGCCGTCGGCTACGTGAACGCCGGCACCGTGGAGCTCATCTACTCGAAGGGCGAGTTCTTCTTTCTGGAGATGAACACGCGATTGCAGGTCGAGCATCCCGTCACGGAGGCCGTGTACTCCGTGGACCTCGTCGTCGAGCAGCTTCGGATCGCGGCCGGTGAGCGCCTCCAGCTCCGCCAGGAGGACCTGGTGCCACGGGGGCACGCCATCGAATGCCGGATCAATGCCGAGGACTACGCCAACGGCTTCATGCCTTCGCCGGGCCGGGTCACCGGCTACCACGAGCCCTCGGGTCCCGGTGTCCGGGTCGATGCCGCGCTCGCCGGGCCGGGGATGGTCTCGCCCAGCTACGACCCGATGATCGCCAAGCTGATCGTCTGGGGCCCGACTCGTGAGCTGGCCATCGGCAGGATGCGCCGTGCGCTGATCGAGTACGCGATCACCGGCATCCGGACCAACATCGCCTTCCACCTCGCCATCCTCGACTCCCCCGACTTCTGCGCGGGCGAGTACACCACGCACTTCATCGAGGACCACCCCGAGCTGGTGCCCGCGGCCCAGGCGTGGGAGGAACGGAGGAAGCGGTACGACCGCCTGCTCCGCGACCCCGCCCACGTGGCGGCCATCGCCGCCGCGCTGGCGGTGAGCTAACCGCCGACCGGGTAGGTGGCGCTGGCCGCCGGCTGACCGCCGTCGATGTCGGCGAGCGAGGTGCCGACGACCACCTCGATGCCGGCTGGGAGTGAGCCGGCCACGATCAGGGTCGCCTCACGGGTGTCGGCGTCGTAGCTCGGCGGACTGATCGTGGCGAGCGTCTGTCCGCTGCCCGTCTCCAGCCAGAGGGAGCCGGCACCGACGCTCGAGGCCTCCAGGTCGGCGTCGAAGATGACGGTCACGACACTCTCCGGGTTGGCCGACCCTGCGACCGGGGGCGTCACGCTGACGTTGAGGACCTGGGGCCCGCCGCCCTGGAGGTGGAGAGGAGGCACCGTGAGCCCCGTCACCAGCCACCCGCCCCCGGCGCTCTCTCCGAGCACGATGGTCTCGTCGGTGATCTGACCGGGAGCGGTGGGGGTTGGATCCACGATGAGCCGGGCCGAGGCGGTGAGGGTGGGCCCGGCGGTCGCGCTCGCCGCCGCGCAGCTGGAGCTGATGACGTATCCCCGGTCGATCGATGCCGGCGTCAGGGTGCCGGCGGATGGGGCCTCGGGGGAGGTCAGGGTGGCCATGGCGGCCTGTTCGTGGGCGACCTGATCGCCCACGAATCGGGTCAGCACCTGACCGGCGTCCACACAGAGGGAGGTGGCCCCGGGCGGCGTCGAGGCGGTCTGGACCTGGGCGAGGTCGAGGCTCCCGGCCGCCACGAATGCGAGTCGCGTTCCGTCGGGGGAGAGGGCCAGAGAGCTGGCCTCGTCGGGGCTGGTGCCCAGCACCGTCCCGCTCGCCGTCTCGGCCTCGATCCCGCCGGGGTCGAGAGCGTAGGCGAGGGTGGCCCCGTGGGCGTCCAGCGCCAGCTCCTCGATCCCCTCGGTGGGGGCGCCGGAGACCGGTGTGATGGTGGCCGGGTCGCTGACGGGTGCCTCCAGGACCGTGGAGGTGCTCCCGCTCACGTCCACCCACGCCACCTCATCCCCGGCGCCGCTGAACGTCACCGCCCCGCTGGCGCTCCCGGCCAGCTGGGTGGGGGTCGGCATATTGGTGCCATCGGTGGTGAGCGTGACCAGCCATCCGTCCGCCGCGGTCGGCGGATAGGCGGCGGTCGTCGCCGACGGAGAGGGCGCGGTCGGGGACGCGGTCGCGGAGGGGGAGGTGGCCGAGGCGGAAGGGGACACGGTCGCTCCTGGCCCCTCCTGGCCGGCAACGTCAATGGCGGGGAGGAAGACGGCCTGTCCATCGGCCGCGAGCACCACACCGGACGCCGAGCCTCCCGCGGGGAAGGCGTAGAGCTGAGATGAGTGGTCGTCGAGGTCCACGGCGTTGACCCCCTCGGGGGTGACGAAGACGATCCGGTTGCTGCCATCCCAGGCAAGGGCCGTCACCGGAGCGCCGCCGGTGGACCCCGTCGGCCAGACGCGGCTCGCCGAGGTCCCGTCGGGATTCTCCACCACGATCGTGCTGGTGCCGTCCGGCTGGGAGACGGCGAGGGCGACATACAGGCCGTCGGGCGCTACCGCCACCGCCGTGGCCGGCAGGTCGCTGAGTGGCACCGGGGCCTGGTCGGCGGGGAAGTACGTCGCACCCTCGGCCGCGGCGGGAGTGGGAGCGGTCGCCGCGGCATTCGAGGGTGAGGGGGAGGCGGTGAGCGGCGTTGCCGAGGGAGAGGCGAGGCGGGGAGTGGCCGTGGCTGCGGGGGAGGCGGTGGCCGCGCCCCCCGGAGAGGCGCTCGGGGTCAGGATCGACGCCGGCTGCCCGGCGGTGGACTCGGTCACCCCGGGAGCCTCACCAGGGCCCCAGAAGGCCATCCCGTCGCCGGCGGCCGGCCCCACTGCAGCGGGCTCGAGCGCGGGCACCGGCGCTGCCGTCGGGCCGGGTGTGGCCACCGCCTGGGTGCCGAACTCGATCGTCACGTTGGCGAAGAGTGTCTGGCCATCCGTGTTCTGGATCGCCGCCTTGGGGATCGTGACCTGATAGTCGGTGTCGGCGGCAAGCGGGTGGGTGGGCGTGACCACCAGGGTCTCGGCGCTCTCCCACGCCACCGTCACCTGGGTGGCCGGGTGGATCTTGAGCGCGTTCACCACCGCGGCCTCGCTCTGCGCGCTGAGCGGCTCGTTGAAGCTGAGGGTGATGGCCTGGTGGGGGTCGACCGCGTGCCGGTGGCTCACGTTGGAGGCGACGACGGCCAGCCTGCCCGGGGGAGGGGTGCCGCTCGTGAGCGCCACCACCAACGCAGCCGCCGCGGCCAGGGCGGCTGCGGTTCCGAAGCTGCCCCAGATCGCCAGCCGGCGGGGGGCTCTCCTGGTCCGGAAGGTGCGCCGGGGGGCCAGCACCGTGCGCGCCTCAGCCATCAGCCGGGCGCGGAGGATGGGCGGGAACCTCGGATCGAGGTCCGGCTCGGGTCGGCTCTTGCGGACCACCTGAGCGAGCTGGAGCAGCTCGGGGTCCTCGCCGAACAGCTCGGAGAGCTCGGCGTCGAAGCGGTCGCGGCGCTCGTTCACAACGCCTCTCCGGCGACCGCGGAGATGCCCAGCCGCTGCCGGACGCCGATCATGCCGCGGTGCACCAGCAGCTTGACGGCACCCTCGCTCTTGCCCATGATCTCGCCGATCTGAGCCAGCTTGAGGTCCTCTCCCAACTTCAGGGTCATGGCGGTCCGCTGCTGCTCCGGAAGAGCGTCGATCGCCGCCCAGACACGAGCGGCCTCAGCCGACTCGACCACCCTCTCCGCCACCGGACGGGTCGGATCGGCGATCTCGACGGCCGCGTCGAGACTCGCCTGCGGCCGCCGCTGGCGGAAGTGATCGGCGATGGCGTTGGCGCTGATCTGGTACAGCCACGAGCTGAACGGGTGCCCAGACGTCCGGTAGCGGGGCATGGCCCGGAGTGCCTTCATGAAGACCTCCTGGGTGACCTCCTCAGCGGCGTCCTGGTCCCGTGTCCGGCTGTAGGCGAACCGGTAGATCTGACCGACGTAGTGGTCGTACAACTCCCCGAAAGCGTCGGCGTCCGTCCTGGCACGCTCAACCAGCTGATCCTCGTAGGCCCGGGGAAGGGTCATCGCACGTCTCTCATCCCCAGGCGTGTGTGCCTGGTGAACGGACCGGCGGGTGGGGAGGTTACGGGGCAGCTCATCTCAACGGCGGCGGTCTGCGGACACGCGCGCTCGGCCACCCCCTCGAGCGTGCTGGCTGATCAGGACGGATGCGCGCCTTCCACTATAGGTGACCCGTCGAGGTGTCTCACGGGAGCCGTGACGCCTGCCCAATGTCAACTCTCTCGCCAAATCCGGTTCGGAGTCCGCCACCGAATAGAATTGGCTCACGTGATCCCCCGTTACACGCCGGCCGCGATCGCCGCCGTCTTCAGCGACGAATCCCGGCTCCGGCGGTGGCTGGAGGTGGAGCTCCTGGCCGCCGAGGGCTGGGCCGCCGTCGGGCGGATCCCCTCGGAGGCGGCCGAGCGGCTCAGGAAGGCCGCTCATGTGGATCCAGCTCGCGTCGCCGAGCTGGAGGCCGAGCAGGGCCATGACGTCGCCGCCTTCGTCCAGGCGGTCCAGGAGACCGTCGGCGACGAGGGGCGCTTCTTCCACCTGGGGCTCACCTCCTCCGACGTGGTCGACACCGCCCTGGCCACCCAGCTCCGGGACGCCGCCCGCCAGATTGACGACGACGCGGTTGCCCTCGAGGCGGCGCTCGCCGCCCAGGCGGTGCGGCACCGGCTCACCATGATGCCGGGCCGGACCCACGGGGTTCACGCCGAGCCGCTCAGCCTCGGGGTCAAGCTCGCCAATCACTACGACGAGGTGAGGCGCGGCCGGGCCCGGCTGGCCGCCGCGGCCTCCGAGGTTTCGGTGGGCCAGGTCAGCGGACCGGTGGGGACCTACACGTCGGTCCCGCCAGAGGTCGAGGAGCACGTCTGCCGGGGCCTCGGGCTGGCCGTAGCCGACGCCGCCACCCAGGTGCTGGCGCGGGATCGTCACGCCGCCTTCGTCGCCTCGGTCGCCATCCTGGGGGCCAGCCTCGAGCGGCTCGCCACCACCGTCCGACTGCTCCAGCAGACCGAGGTCTCGGAGCTGGAGGAGCCCTTCGCACAGCGGCAGAAGGGGTCGTCGGCGATGCCCCACAAGCACAACCCCGTCCTCTCCGAGCGGATCTGCGGTATGGCCAGGGTGCTGCGGGGCTACGCCGTCACCGCCATGGAAGACGTCGCGCTCTGGCACGAGCGCGACATCTCCCATTCATCCGCGGAGCGGATCGTGCTGCCCGACTCCTGCGCGCTGCTCGACTACATGATCAGGCTGTGCACGCGCATGGTCGCGCAAGTTCGTGTCAATGCTGACAAGATGTTGGCCGACGTCGAGACCCTGGGCCGGATCACCTGTTCCCCCCGCGTTCTCGATGCCCTGATCGTTGCCGGATGGGCACGGGAACCGGCCTATCGCGAGGTGCAGGTCCTGGCTGAGAGGGCCCGCCGGGGCGAGGCCGGCTTCGAGGCGCTGGTGCGCGGCCAGTTCGGCGAGGTCCTCTCACCGGATCGGCTGGATGCCTGCTTCGACCTCGCCCCCTACCTCGCCGGCATCGACGGTACCTACCGGCGGCTCGGGCTCGAGATCCGCGACGCGGAGACGGGGACGGCGACCGACGAACGTCCGCAGCTCGCCGTCGAGGCGGGGATTGGAGGAGGGCTGGCATGACCCCGGTGCTGATGGCGGCTCAGGACGTCGGGCTCGAGGTGTTCCGGCGTGGCAAGGTGCGGGACACCTTCGTTCTCGACGACGGCAGCCTGCTGATGGTGGCGACCGACCGGCTCTCCGCCTTCGACGTCGTGCTGCCCGACCCGATCCCGGATAAGGGGAGGGTGCTGACACAGATCTCCCGCTGGTGGTTCGAGAGGACCGCGCACGTCGTGGCCAACCACCTGCTCCCGGACCGGCCGGACGCGGTGCCGCCGGAGATCTGGGCGGAGTGGCGGGAGCGCTCGATGCACTGTGCGCGGGCGGAGCGCATCGACATCGAGTGCGTGGTCAGGGGCCACCTCTCGGGCTCCGGCTGGAAGGAGTACCGCGACCGGGGAACGCTGGCCGGCGAGCCGCTGCCCTCGGGGTTGCGCGATTCCTCGCCGCTCCCCGAGCTGCGCTTCACTCCGTCCACCAAGAGCGACAGCGGGCACGACGAGAACATCAGCCGCGCCGAGCTGGCAAGCACCATCGGTGCCGAGCTGGCCGTGCTGCTCGAGCGGACCTCGCTCGAGCTCTTCCGCTTCGCCGCTCTGCACTGCATCGGCCGGGGCATCATCCTTGCCGACACCAAGTTCGAGTTCGGGATGATCGACGGCCGCCTCTGCCTGATCGACGAGATCTTCACTCCCGATTCCTCGCGCTTCTGGGACGCGTCGGAGTGGCGCGACGGGGAGACCGCCGTCTCCTTCGACAAGCAGCCGGTCCGCGACTACCTGGAGACGCTGGACTGGGACAAGCGGCCGCCAGGCCCCTCGCTTCCCCCGGACGTGGTGGCGGCGACCACCGCGCGCTACCTCGAGGCGGCCCGGCGGATCTGTGGGCTGGAGCTGTGAGGTACATCGTCGAGGTGGTGATCTCGCTCAAGCCCGTGGTCAACGACCCGCAGGGGCTCACGGTGCGGGCCGGACTTCACCAGCTCGGCTTCTCCGAGGTCTCGGAGGTGCGGGTGGGGAAGCACATCAGCCTGGAGGTGGACGGCGACTCCGAGTCGAGCGTCCGGCAAAGCGTGGCGGGCATGTGCGAGAAACTGCTGCGCAACCCTGTCATCGAGGACTACCGCATCGAGCTCCGGCCTTCCGGCGATCTGTCGCCCACGCCGACCAGCTCTCCCGCATGAGGTTCGGTATCGCGATCTTTCCCGGGACCTGGAGCGATGGCGACTGCGCGCGGGCCGTCGAGGTGCTCGGACACCAATCCGTCCGCCTCTGGCATCGGGAGCGTGATCTCCAGGGCTCCGACTGCGTCATCCTCCCGGGCGGGTTCGCCTACGGCGACCACCTTCGCACCGGCGCCGTCGCCCGGTTCGCCCCGCTCATGGAGGCGGTGCAGGAGTTCGCCGCCGCGGGCGGGCTGGTGCTCGGGATCTGCAACGGCTTCCAGATCCTCTGCGAGGCCCACCTGCTCCCGGGCGCCCTCACCCGCAACGTCTCGCTCGAGTTCCGCTGCGAGACCACCTGGCTGCGGGTGGAGACGGTCGACACGCCATTCACCCGGGATTGCGAGAGGGGCGGGGTGCTGGCCGTCCCGGTCAGCCACGGTGAGGGCCGTTTCGTCGCCGACCCGTCCACGCTGGACCGTTTGGAGGCCGAGCAGCGGGTCGCCTTCCGCTACGTCGCCCGCGACGGATCGCCGGTCGGCGAGGCCTCTCCCAACGGATCCATGCGCGACATCGCCGGCATCGTGAGCGAGGGCCGCAACGTGCTGGGGATGATGCCCCACCCGGAGCGCGCGGCCGAGCCGCTGCTCGGCAGCGAGGATGGGATGAGCATCTTCCGGAGCGTGGTCGAGGCGGTGGCCGAGCGCTCCGCCTTCACGGTGGCCCCATGACCGGCCAGGCCCCCGTCTCCGACGCCACCCTGGCCGAGGTCGCGCTGACCCGTGGCGAGTACGAGCGGGCGTCCCGCCGGTTGGCGCGGGTCCCTACCGAGGTGGAGCTGGGCGTGATCGGTGCGATGTGGAGCGAGCACTGCGGGTACAAGACCAGCAAGCCCCTTCTCGCCCGTCTGCCGGTGACCGGCGCGCGGGTGCTGCAGGGGCCGGGGGAGAACGCGGGCGCGGTCGACATCGGAGGCGGACTCGCCTGCGTCTTCAAGATCGAGTCCCACAATCACCCGTCCGCGATCGAGCCGTATCAGGGAGCGGCCACCGGGGTCGGCGGCATCCTCCGCGACGTCTTTACCATGGGCGCGCGGCCCGTGGCCCTGCTCGATTCACTGCGCTTCGGGCCATTCGACGAGCCGGCGCAGCGGCGCCTCCTCGATGGTGTCGTGGCCGGCATCGGCGGCTACGGCAACTGCATCGGCGTCCCCACCGTCGGTGGCGAGATCTACTTCGACGAGTCCTACCGGCACAACTGTCTGGTCAACGCCATGTGCGTCGGCGTCATCGAGCAATCCAAGCTGACCCGGGCGGCCGCCGCCGGTCCCGGCAACCTCGTCCTGCTGGTCGGTGCCGACACCGGCCGTGACGGCATCCACGGGGCCACCTTCGCCTCGGTCGAGCTCAACGAAGCCTCCAGTGAGCGGCGTCCCGCGGTCCAGGTCGGCAACCCCTTTCTCGAGAAGTGCCTGATGGAGGTCTGCGTCGCCCTGGCCGGAGATCCGCGCATCGTCGCCATGCAGGACCTGGGGGCGGCCGGGCTCACCAGCTCGTCCGCCGAGCTGGCCCATCGAGGTGGGTGTGGCATCGAGATGGACGTCTCCCGCATCTCGCGGCGAGAGCGGGGGATGACGCCCTACGAGGTGATGCTGAGCGAGTCGCAGGAACGGATGCTGCTGGTGGTGAGGCCGCAGGACGCGGCCTCGGTGCAGGCGGAGTTCGACCGCTGGGACCTCCACTCGGACGTGATCGGGACGGTCACCGACACCGGGCGTCTGGCGGTGACCGATGGCGGGGCGGTGGTCTGCGACCTCCCGCTCGACCTCCTGATCGACGAGGTGCCGCTTCGCCACCCGGAGGCGGTGCGCCCCGCCGGGCTGGACGCGCCGCTCTCGGCCGATCCGTTCGCCATGACGCCGCCCTGGTCGATGGGCGAGAGCCTGCTCCGCCTCATCGGCAGTCCGAACATCGGCAGCCGCCGGTCCATCTTCCGCCGCTACGACCACCAGGTCGGCGACGACACCGTGGTCCTCCCCGGCGGCGACGCCGCCCTGCTGAGGGTGAGAGGCACCGCCGGGGCGATCGCTCTGACCACCGACGGCAACGCTCGCTACGCCGCCCTCGACCCGCGGCGGGGCGCCGCCATCGCCGTCTGCGAAGCCGCCCGCAACGTGGTCGCCGTCGGCGCCACGCCCGTCGGGGTGACCAACTGCCTCAACTTCGGCAATCCCGAGAAGCCCGAGGTGTTCTGGCAGCTCTCCGAGGCCGTCGAGGGGATGCGCGAGGCCTGCCTGGCCCTCGGTGTCCCGGTGGTGAGCGGCAACGTCTCCCTCTACAACGACACCGAGGGAGTGAGCATCGACCCGACCACCGTGATCGGCATGGTGGGGCACCTGGAGGACCTCGAGCGACGCTGCGCTGCAGGCTTCGGGCAGGACGGCGACTCGGTGCTCCTGGTCGGGCCCATGGGGATGGATCTGGGTGGCAGCGAGTACCAGCGGCTGGCTCATGGGGTCAACGCCGGCCCTCGACCCACCCTCGACCTCGACCTCGAGCGGAGGGTCCAGGCCGCGGTGCTGGAGATGATCGCGGCCGGGCTGCTCAGTTCCTGCCACGACCTCGCCGAGGGAGGTCTCGCGGTGGCGCTCGCCGAGAGCTGCATCCTCGGTGGTCGCGGTGCGCAACTCAGCGAGCGCCTCTTCGCACTCGGTGCGCCCGTGGTGCAGGCGGGACTTCTCTTCGGCGAGTCGCAGTCACGCTTCCTCGCCAGCGCAGCGGCCGCGAGAGTCGGCGCGGTTCGCGTCATCGCCCGGCGCCACGACGTCGACGTGCGCGAGCTGGGCACCACCGGCGGGGACCGGGTGGCGGTGATCGACGTCTTTGACCTGGCCCTGAGCGACTTGGCTCGAGCCCACGCCGACGCGCTGATGCCGGCACGTTGACGTAGGGTGCCCGCCCCTATACTGATCTGGAACCCGTCCCCCTCTCGGTGTCATGGGAGACCGGACGTGCGGAGAGCCTTCTGGGCGCTGGCCACCACGCAGCTCTGTGTGACTGCGCATCCCTCGCTCACGGCGTCGTGGTGACGGTGACGGGCCGGCCGCGTGCCTGAGCACAGGCACCCGCCCGCCGCGCTGGGCCGCGATCGGCTCATGGACGCCGAGCGGATGCACGAGGAGTGCGGGCTCTTCGGGGTCTTCGCACCCGGCGAGGATGTCGCCAACCTCACTTACTTTGGGCTCTACGCGCTGCAGCATCGCGGGCAGGAGTCCGCCGGCATTGCGGTGAGCAATGGTCTCGACATCCTCATGCACAAGGAGATGGGCCTGGTCGCTCAGGTCTTCGACACCGAGGTAATGGCCCCGCTGGTCGGCGACATCGCGATCGGGCACACTCGCTACAGCACCACCGGGAGCCCGCGCCTTCCCAACGCCCAGCCGATGCGCTTCGAGCACAGCCAGTTCGGCCCGGTTGTGCTGGCCCACAACGGCAACCTCATCAACGCCGGCGAGATCCGCTCCGAGCTTGCCGGGGAAGGTGTCGAGTTCCTCTCCACCAGCGATACCGAAGTGCTGGGGCGCCTCCTGGCGCGCACTGCCGGGCGCACCCTCGACGACGCCTTGCGGCGGGCTCTTCCCCGGGTGCAGGGCGCCTACTGTCTGCTCTTCTTGACCCGTGACTCCCTGGTTGCCGCGCGTGATCCGCTGGGGATCCGGCCTCTCTGCCTGGGGCGCTACGGTGATCCGGAGGCGCCGGGTGGCTCGGGCTACATCGTCGCCAGCGAGACCTGCGCACTCGACGTGGTCGGTGCCAACTTCATCTGCGAGATCGACCCCGGCGAGATCGTGACCATCGACGCCTCCGGGATGCGCAGCAGCAGGATCCCCGCCGACGCGCCCAAACGGGCCATGTGCTCCTTCGAGTTCATCTACTTCGCCCGTCCCGACTCGGTGATGCAGGGGAGGTCGCTGTACGAGGCGCGCCGCCAGATGGGTCGCGAGCTCGCGCGTGAGGCACCGGTGGACGCCGACGTGGTCATCACCCTCCCCGACTCCGGGACCCCCGCCGCCATCGGGTTCGCCGAGGAGATCGGTGTCCCCTTCGAGGAGGGGATGATCAAGTCCCGGTACATCACCCGGACCTTCATCCAGCCCTCGCAGCGGCTTCGGGAGTCGGGCATCCGGCTCAAGTTCAATCCGATGCGCCACGTCCTCGAGGGGCAGCGCGTGGCCCTCGTCGACGACTCCATCGTCCGGGGCACGACCAGCAGGCGGATCGTGGACGAGCTGCGCCGGGCCGGCGCGGCCGAGGTGCACATGCGGATCGCCTCCCCTCCCATCATGTGGCCCTGCTTCATGGGCATCGACATCGCCTCGCGCAACGAGCTGATCGCCGCCGATCACAGCGAGGAGGAGGTGGGCCGGCTGGTCGGGGCGGACAGCCTTCGGTACCTGAGCATCGCGGGGCTGCGCCGGTCCATGGGTGACCCCGAGGGCAAAGGGTTCTGCTTCGCCTGCTTCACGGGCAACTACCCGGTTCGCGTCCCCCAGCAGCTGGAGATGGACAAGTTGGCCATGGAGCGCGGGGACGCTCCCGCCGAGGCGTTCCCGACCCTCGCCCAACTCACCTGAGGGGTTCGCGTCCGAGCGGCGCTAACATCGCGAACGAGAAGGCGGGACCTCCTCCACCCGGGGCGGCAGCGTCCCGGGCCTGACGGTTCCGCCGCAGACCACTTCTGGAGAGAGCGGAGCATGGGCGACGATCGGCCGGCAGGCGATCCCGGGCCGGGTGACACACCCGGGCAGACGAGTGACCAGGGGCTCCCCCCCTCGCCGCCGCCGCCATGGGGCTGGTCCAGCCCGCCTCCCGGTTGGGCCCCGCCACCGCCGCCACCGTGGGGCGGCGGCACGCCGGGCTGGGGACCCGCCGGTGCCCAGGGTGGGCCTCCCGCCTGGGGGCCGCCGCCGCCTCCCGGATGGGGAGCACCGGGGTCCGCACCGTGGCCCGGCCAGCCGGGACCCACGCCGCCGGCACCCGGCTCCGACGTGCCCACCCGGCATCGGGGGATGAGGCTACTGGCGCTGGTGCTCGGCGCCGTCGTGATCGCGGCCGCCGTCGGGATTCCCGTCGCCATCCTCGTGAGCCGGGGTGGTACGTCCAGCGGGGGCACCGCCCCCGCGACGTCGCCCACGCCGAACCCGTCCCAGCGGGCGGCCGCGGCTCAGGCGTCCGCTCTCTACGCGCAGGCGCTGACCGCCGCCGAGAAGTCCGCTGGGTTCAGCTACACGTCGAGCTCGTCGGGAAGCGGGGCGACGCTGACCGTCAGCGGGGTCTCCGGGCAGGATGACGGCAGCCAGGTATTCAACCAGACGACCTCCTTCGGCGACGAGAAGTTCACCCTCCTGCTCGCCCCCGATCAGACGGTGTACTTCCAGGGCAACGCCGCGGCTGCCGAGGACCAGCTGGGCGTCTCCGCGAGCGCGGCATCCGAGGTCGCCGGGCAGTGGGTCTCGGTGCAGATCGGCGATGGTCCATACAAGAACCTCGAGGTCGGGATCACCGTCGGCTCGCAGCTCTCCGAGGCCCCGCTCGACGCCACCTCGACTGAGTCGGTCTCCGCATCCGGGGGCACCCATCTGACCAGGATCCTTGGAACGGTGGCCCAAACGGCCACGGCCCCGGCCGGGACGGCCCACCTGGACATCTCGCCGGCCACGCACCTCCCCGCCTCCTACTCCGTCACCTACGGCGACGGCGGCGGCACGGAGACCGAGACGTTCACCGCGTGGGGAACCGCCCCCTCGGTGAACCCGCCCTCGGCGGCGGTCGCCTGGCCAACCCTCACCACCTCCGAGCCTCCGGATGGATACGGCAGCGGCCAGACGCCAACCCCAGCTCCGACACCCACCCCGGCGGGAGCGTCCACCTGACCCATCGCCGGCGACGTCCCGCAGCACGCGGCGCTCCCTCGGTTACGTAGACTGCCGGGGAGATGGGAGATCTGCGGTACGCGGACGCCGGCGTTGACATCGACGAGGGCGACCGCGCAGTCAGGCTGATCAAGCTGGCGGTCACCGCCACCCATGGCCCCGAAGTGCTCGGTGGGATAGGCGCTTTCAGTGGCCTCTTTGCCTTTGACCCATTGCGCTGGAAGCAGCCTGTCCTGGCGGCGAGCACGGATTCCGTGGGAACCAAGGTGAAGGTGGCGATCGCGGCCGGCCGCTACCGCGGTATCGGCATCGACCTGGTCAACCACTGCGTCAACGACATCCTCTGCAGTGGCGCCGAGCCACTCTTCTTCCTCGACTACTTCGCCACCGGCCGCCTCTCGCCCGAGCGCCTCGCCGAGGTGGTCGAGGGCGCCGCGTCGGCCTGCGGAGAGGCCGGCTGCGCCCTGGTGGGCGGCGAGACCGCCGAGCTGCCCGGCCTCTACGCTCTCGGTGACTTCGACATCGCCGGCTTCATCGTCGGCTGCGTCGAGCGCGACGGGATCATCGACGGGCACCGCATCGAGGTTGGCGACTCCGTGTTTGGGCTCCCGAGCAGCGGCCTCCACACCAATGGCTACTCGCTGGTGCGGCACATCGTGGCCGAGCGTGAGATCGCGTGGGACGCCGTCCTGCCCGGCACCACGGCCCCGATCGCCGATCTTCTGCTCGAGCCCCACCGCTCCTACCTCCCCGCGATCCGCGAGCTGCGCTCGCGCGTGGAGATCCGCGGGCTCGCCCACATCACCGGGGGCGGGCTGCTCGGCAACGTGCCCCGGATCCTTCCCGCCGGGATGGCGGCCCGCATCGAACGGAAGACGTGGGATGTCCCGGCGCTCTTCACCGCGTTGGAAACGGTGGGCGGGGTGCGGGCCGAGGAGATGTGGCGGACCTTCAACATGGGGATCGGCATGGTCGTGGTCGTGCCCGCCTCCGCGGCCGCCGCCGTCGGCGTCTCCGCCGCCGGGCTCCCGCTCATCCCGCTGGGTGAGATCGTCGACGCCAGGGACGGTCACCAAGTCGTCCTCCAATGAGCGCGGGGGTCCGGGTCGGAGTCCTGGTCTCCGGTCGCGGGAGCAACCTCGAGGCGCTCTGCGAGGCGGCGGCGTCCCCGAGCTTTCCCGCCCGCATCGCACTGGTCATCAGCAACCGGCGCGATGCCGGTGCCCTGGAGATCGCCAGCAGGAGAGGCATCCCCACTGAGGTGATGCCGCTCGGCCACTACGACCATGACGAAGGCGCCAGGGATCGTGCCATGCGCGACCGGCTGCGCCTGGCCGGCGTCGAGCTGGTGGTCTGCGCCGGGTACAACCGAATCCTCACCGACGAGTTCCTGGCCGCCTTCCCCGATGCCATCCTGAACGTTCACCCGTCGCTGCTCCCCGCCTTCGGAGGTGGCATGCGCGCGGTCGAGGCCGCGCTGGACCACGGCGTCAAGATCAGCGGCTGCACCGTCCAGCTCTTGGAGCCCGGCATCACGGACGGTGGGCCGATCATTGTTCAGCGGGCGGTGCCCGTCCACGAGGACGACGACGCCGAAAGCCTGCGCGAGCGCATCCACGCGCAGGAGTGGGTCGCCGTCGCGGAGGCCGTGAGGCTCTGGTGCGAGGGACGGATCCACCGGGAGGGCCGCGTGGTGCGCATCACCGCGCTGCCCGGCGCGACGGACGCTCCGCCCTCTCAGGCAGACTCACTGAGGTGAGAGCCCTCATCGGCGTCAGCGACAAGTCGGGCCTGGTCGACTTCGCCCGCGGTCTCCATGCGGCCGGGGTGGAGCTGATAGCCACCGGTGGCACGGCCAAGGCCCTCGCGGATGCCGGCATCCCGGTGCGCCAGGTCAGCGAGGTCACCGGCGCACCCGAGATGCTGGACGGCCGGGTCAAAACCCTTCATCCGGCCATTCACGCCGGCATCCTCGCCCGCCGCGATCTCCCGGAGCACATGCGGGCTCTGGAGGAACACGGCTACGCGCCGATCGACCTGGTGGTGGTCAACCTTTACCCGTTCGGCGCCGCCGTCGCCTCCGGCGCCGACCGGGAGACGGTGATCGAGAACATCGACATCGGCGGGCCCACCATGATCCGGGCGGCCGCGAAGAACAGCGGTGCGGTGGCCGTCGTCGTGTCGCCCTCCCAGTACCCCGAGGTTCTGGCGGAGATCGAGGCGGTGGGGGCGGTGAGCCCGGCCACCCGGACGCGGATTGCCGCCGAGGCGTTTGCCCATGTGGCCGCGTACGACACCGCGGTCGCCGACTGGCTCGCCGGCGAAGCGCCGGATGGGCCGATGCGGCGCAACTTCACGACCGGTGGACCGCTGATCGCCGAGCTCCGCTACGGGGAGAATCCCCATCAGCGGGGAGCTCTGTATGCGGTGCCGGGAGTCCCGGGTGGGGTCGCCCACGCCCGCCAGCTGCAGGGGCCCGCCCTCTCCTTCACCAACTGGCTGGACGCCGACGCGGCCGCCAACCTGGTCGCCGAGTTCGCGGAACCGGCTGCCGCCGTCATCAAGCACACCAACCCGTGCGGGTTCGCGACCGGCGACTCCCCGCTCGACGCGTACCGCCGCGCCCACGCCTGCGACCCGCGCTCGGCCTACGGCGGCATCGTGGCGCTGAATCGCAGACTCGACCTGGCCACCGCCCAGGAACTGGCCAAGACGTTCCTCGAGATCGTCATCTGCCCTGCCGTGGACGAGGATGCCGCCTCCCGCCTGGCGCGCCGCGAGCGCCTCCGCGTCCTGGTCCTGGACCGTCCCGACTGCGCCGCCGCCTACGACGTCCGCAGCCTGAGCGGAGGACTGCTGGTGCAGACCCGCGACCGGGTGTCCGCGGACCGCTCGTCGATGACCGTCGTCTCCAAGCGGCAACCGACCGAGGCGGAGTGGAGCGACCTGCTGGTGGCCTGGAGGGTCTGCCGTCACGTCAAGTCCAACGCCATCGTCATCGCCGGCGACCGGATGGCGCTGGGTGTCGGCGCGGGCCAGATGTCCAGGGTCGAGGCGGCCGAGCTGGCCGTCGCCCGTGCCGGCGACCGGGTGGCGGGGACCGTGGCCGCGAGCGATGCCTTCTTCCCGCTCCCCGACGGCCTCGAGACGCTGGGCAGGGCGGGCGTCGGCGCGGTCATCCACCCCGGTGGGTCCAAGAACGACGCCGACGTCACTGCCGCGGCCGACGCCCTCGGCATGGCGATCGTGCTCACCGGCGAGCGCCACTTCCGCCACTGACGCGGCGCCCCCGGTCGCCCATGGCGGCGTCGGCTCAGTGTCCGCCGGTCGCCGGGCCGTGGGCCCGCCGCCGGTCACGCACCTCAGTGCGCTCCCGCGCCTTGCTCCTCGCCTCCTTGCCCTGAACGACCGGGAACGCCGCTCCCGCTGTCCCTTTGCCCTCGGCCTTCGCGGGTTTCTTGATCTGGGCACCCTGGGCGCCGCCTGCTTCCGACCTGGTTTGGGGCTGTGACGGACGATCTGACGCCCGGGTCGCGATCCTGCAACGCGGGGAGATGCCGTGATGACAGACCTATGATCGAGCTCCCCTTGTGTCGGGGAAATCAGGCGTCACAACAGGGCGGATGATGCGGAGAGCCTGGTCGTTTGATCACCTTTCGATGCCCGTGGGCAGCGTTGCGCACCGCGCCGGTGACGCGTGACGCAGGAAGCCACTAGGCCGCACAGCCCCGGCTGGGATGTGACCGTCCCGCCGCTTCGCGATCTGCGTGGCCGGATCGACCACGTCGTCCAGACAGCGCGCGACGCGACCCAGATCCAGGCCGAGGCGGGCCCTGCCGGCGCCGTGGCCGACCAGGACGAGGTCGCCTCGCTGCGCCTGCGGCTGGACCGGCTGATGGCGCTCGACAAGCTGAAGTCGGATTTCATGAACCTCACCACCCACGAGCTCCGCTCCCCGCTCGCCATCGTCTACGGATATCTGTCGATGATGGAGTCCGGCATGCTCGGTGAGCTGTCCGAGGGGCTGCACGAGGCGGTCGGGTCCTCGATCCAGAGCGTGGAGCTGATGATGCAGCTGGTCACCGAGCTGGTCGAGATGGCCCGGCTCGACGAGACCCGACTGGATCCGACCCGCGAGCCGGTCGACCTTGCCGGCGTCGTTGCTGAAGCCGCCGTCAGCGTGGACGGCTCCGAGCGCCACCACCTCAACCTGGATCTCGGATCGGGTCCCGCGCCGGTACTCGGCGATCGGGGTCAACTGCTGCGCGTCTTCTCCAACATCGTGGACAACGCGGTCAAGTACTCGCCCGACGGGGGCGAGATCGGGATCCGGCTGCGGCGGACGGCCCGGCAGGTCTCCGTGGACATCCGTGACCAGGGTCTGGGGATCGCGGCCTCCGACATGGACCGTCTCTTCACCCGATTCGGCCGGATCGTGACCACGGCCACCCAGGGGATCGGCGGCACGGGCCTGGGCCTCTACCTCTGCCGGGAGCTGGTCCGCAGGCTGGGCGGTGACGTCACCGCCACCTCGGTGGAGGGCCAGGGATCCACCTTCACGGTGCGGTTGCCAGGGACGACCCGCATGGTCGCGCGCTCCGCGACCTGAGCTCAGCCTGAGGGCGCACGGGAAGCGCCGGGCTCTCCCCGCGCGGTCCCGCGTATCTCCCTCGCCAGCCACGCGGTCTCGACGGCTGCGAGGGCTGCGTCGGCGCCCTTGTTGCCGTGCTTGCCGCCCGCCCGCTCCAACGCCTGCTCCAGCGTCTCGGTGGTGAGCACGCCGAACCCGCAGGGCACTCGATGCTCCAGCGACACCCGGGCCACGCCTCGGGCGGCACCGTCCGCGACCAGGTCGTAGTGGGTGGTCTCGCCCCGGATCACCGCGCCGAGGCAGACGATGGCGTCGGCACCTCCCGAGACGGCCACCTCCTGGGCCACGAAGGGGAGCTCGAAGCTGCCTGGCACCCAGTGCACGGCGATGTCCTTCTCGGCCGCTCCATGGCGGATCAGAGCGTCCATGGCGCCGCTCAGCAGCCGCTGGGACACCACCTCGTTGAAACGCGACACCACGATCGCGACCCGCATCCCGGTGGCGTCCACCCGGGCGCTGTCCACGCCGCCGTCCCCGACCTTCATGGCGTGATCCTGTCACATCGCCGGCACTCCCCACCCGCGCTGCGGGCTGCCGTGAGCCGGCGGAGCTCACCGCCGGGCGCGGCCGCGGGCCGGCGGTCAGGCCTCGGTGGCCGGGGGGCTGGAGCCGGGAGCGGCCGGCGGGGTCGCGACGGCATCCGCGGGCTTCACGGCCAGGGTCGCGTCGAAGTGGTGGCCGAGCTTGTCCCGCTTGGTGCGGAGGTAGCGGATGTTGTCGGGGGTGGGGGGGGTCACGAGAGGCAGGTGCTCCACCACCTCGAGGCCGTACGCGGAGAGGGCGAAGTACTTGCGCGGGTTGTTGCTCAGCACCCGCAGCCGCCGGGCGCCGAGGTCGGCGAGGATCTGGGTCCCGACGCCGTAGTCCCGGGTGTCGACGGGGAGACCGAGATCGAGGTTGGCCTGCACCGTATCCGCTCCCGCGTCCTGGAGGGCGTACGCCCTCAGCTTGTCGAGCAACCCGATGCCGCGGCCTTCCTGGCGGAGGTACACCAGGACCCCGCGACCCTCCTCCGCGATCAGCTGCATGGCGAGAAGGAGCTGCGCCTGGCAGTCGCAGCGCTGGGAGCCGAAGACGTCACCGGTCAGGCACTCGCTGTGCACCCGGCAGAGCACGGGCTCCGGGTCCCCCTCGGAGATGTCGCCGAGAACCAGGGCCACGTGGGGGTCGTGGTCGATGAGGTCCTCGTAGCCGACGCACCGCCAGACGCCCCATCGCGTGGGCAGCCGGGTCTCGGCGCGCCGCACCACCAGCGTCTCGGTCAGGCGTCGGTGGCGGATGAGGTCCTCGATGGTCACCATGCGCAGGCCGTGCAGCCGGGCGAACTCGTCGAGGTCGGCGCGCCGGGCGACGACGCCGTCCTCCCGGAGGATCTCGCAGAGCACCCCGCTGGGTTCCCGGCCGGCCAGCCTGCAGAGGTCCACGATCGCCTCGGTGTGCCCGGCCCGCTTGAGCACCCCGCCGGGGCGGGCGCGCAGGGGCTGGACGTGTCCGGGGCGGGTGAAGTCCCCCGCTCCCCGTTCGGGGTCGGCGAGATGACGGATGGTCACCGTCCGATCGTGGGCGCTGACCCCGGTGGTCACCCCCTCCCCGGCGGCGTCCACGGTCACCGTCATGGCCGTCTCGTGGAGCGACGTGTTGTGGTCGACCATGTCAGGAAGTTGGAGGGCGTCCAGCCGTCCGCTCTCGCAGGCAACGCAGAGGAGGCCGCGGGCGTGGGAGAGCAGGAAGTTGACCTGTTCGGAGGTCACCAGGTCGGCGGCGCCGCAGAGGTCACCCTCGTTCTCCCGATCCTCGTCGTCGACGACGATGACCAGGCGTCCCTGGCGGATGTCGTCGATCGCGTCCTCGATGCGGTCCAGGCTCATGGCGCCGCCTCCCACCCCAGCCCGGCCTGCACGTACTTGGCGGCGAGATCCGCCTCGAGGTTGACCGGGGAGCCGGCCCGCCAGTGCCCCGCCGTGGTGGTCGCCAGGGTGTGGGGGATGAGCGAGACGGTGAAGCGATCGTGACCGGCGTCCACCACCGTGAGGCTGATGCCGTCGACCGCGATGCACCCCTTCTCGACCGTGTAGCGCGCGACGGCGCCGGGGAGAACGATGCTGACCCAGCGGGCCTCGCCCTCGGGATGGGTCTCGATCACCGTGCCCACCGCGTCGACATGGCCGCTGACCAGATGGCCGCCGACCCGCTCCCCGAAGGCGAGCGAAGCTTCGAGGTTGACCGCGTCGCCTCGCCGCAGCGTCCCCAGGGTGCTCCGTCGCGCCGTCTCCGGCATCACGTCGGCGCTGAAGCCGCCGCCCGTCATCTCGACGACGGTCAGGCAGATCCCGCTCACCGCCACGCTCTCGCCGATCCGGAGGTCGGCCGGAAGCCCATGTGCGGCGACGCGGAGACGGCCGCCCTGCGACCCGACCCCGGCCAGCACCTCCCCCAGCTCGGTGACGATCCCGGAGAACACTCGCTCACACTCCACTTCGAAGCGGCGGCGCGCCGCCCTGACGGCGCACACAGTACCCGCTCACCACGATGTCGCCGCCCGCGCGCTCCACGGTGACCCCGGCCAGCGGGGCGGCCGCGGCCAGCGTGGCCACGCCTCGACCGGCCACGGCGGAGGGTGCCAGCTCGCCCCCCACGACGCGGGGAGCGATGAAGGCGACCACCCGGTCGGCGAGCTCGTCGTCGAAGACGGAGCCGTGGACCCGGGCGCCGCCCTCCACCAAGACGCTGATGCACTCCTCCTCAGCCAGAAGCTTCAGCACCTCGCCGAGCGGCACCCGTCCGTTGGCATCCGGTGTGAAGGCGATCACTCGTGCCCTGGCCGCCTCCAGAACCCGGCGGGCGGGGGTGGGGGCCTGCGAGGTGGTGGCGATCACGCACCTGCCGTCACCCCCGATCACGCGCGCGGCCGGCGGGATCGAGAGCCGGCTGTCGACCACCACCCGGAGCGGCTGGCGGGCCACGCTCCCCGGGAGCCGGGTCGACAGCTCCGGGTCGTCCGCCAGTACCGTCCCCACCCCGACCAGGACGGCGTCGTGGCGGTGCCGGAGCAGATGGCCGAGTTGGCGCGCCGCGTCACCGGTGACCCAGCGGGACTCGCCGGCAGCGGTGGCGATGCGGCCGTCCAGGGAGGAGGCGAACTTGGCGGTGACGAAGGGCAGCCCCGCGGTCACCCAGCGGATGTACTGCTCGTTGAGCAGCCGCGCCGCCTCGGCCTCCACTCCCACGGTGACCTCGATGCCGGCCCGGCGGAGGCTCTCCAGGCCACCGCCGCTCACCCGTGGGTTGGGATCGGGCATGGCGGTGACACAGCGTGAGATGCCGGCAGCCACTACCGTCTCCGTGCAGGGTGGGGTCCGGCCGTGATGGCAGCAGGGTTCGAGGGAGACGACCAGGGTGGCTCCGCGCGCGGCCTCGCCCGCCTCCCGGAGAGCGGTCACCTCCGCATGGGGCCCGCCGGCGGGAGCGGTCCGGCCCCGGCCGAGGATCTCCCCATCGCGAACGACCACGGCACCGACCATGGGGTTGGGGCTGGTCGCGTAATCGCAGCTCCGGGCCAGCTCCAGCGCCACTCCCATCGCCCAGCGGTCGGCGCCCTCCGACCGGCTATCGACCACCGTGCTCATCGGTCGTCCTGGGATAGGGTCGCGCCCGGGCGTCCGCCGAGCCCGGATGGCATCGCCGGCAGCGCCCGGATGCAGGGCGCTCCCTCAGTGGGCGCCGTGCTGCCGCGCGTCCTTCTCCGCCCGAGCCTGATCATTGACGCAGTAGCGGGCCGCGGGCATCGCCTCCAGCCGGGCCTCGGCGATCTCCCCGCCACAGACCTCGCAGAGCCCGTACCGGCCCGCATCCAGCCGGCCCAGGGCCGCCTCGACAGCGGCGAGCTCGGATCTCACCCGCACCTCCACCGACGTGTCCAGCTCCCGGTTGAGGGTGTCGGCTGCCTGCTCGGCCGGGAGCTGGTCGGGCCGGACGCCCTCGTCGCCGCCCAGGTCCCGTCCAGCCGCGTCGAGCACGCCCTCGAGGCGGGACTTCTCCCCTTCAAGTCGCTTACGAACCGCCAGCATGTCCATGGCGCATCAACCCGCAGCTGAACCAACGTCGCGGAAGGCCGGCGAATCCCCGACCTCTTCTCTCCGGCTAACCCTAACCCCTGCAATGGGGGAAGCGTCAGAGTGCGGCCTTCCGTCACCTCCTGACCCACCTACAGGCTCTCGCGAGCCGGCCGGATCAGGCCGGCTCGACCTCGGGTGCGAGCCACACCACTCCGAGCGGCGGGACCGTGACCGATGCCGAGTAGGGCAGGCCATGCCACCCGATCCGCTCCGCCACGACGCTCCCGAGATTGCCCTGGTTGCTGCCGCCGTACACCTCGGAGTCGGTGTTCATCACCTCTCGCCAGCGTCCGGGAAGCGGAACGCCGACGCGGAACCCGTAGCGGGTGACGGGCGAGAAATTGGCCAGGCAGACGAGCCCGGGCCGGCCCTCGCCATCCCGCCGGAGGAAGATGAAGACGTTCTGATCGACATTGGCGGCGTCGATCCACTGGAAGCCGTCGGGCTCGTGGTCGCGCTCCCAGAGCGCCGGGATCTCACGGTAATGGGCGCCGAGATCCTGGACCAGGCGCTGCAATCCCCGGTGCTCCGGGAACTCGACCAGATGCCAGTCGATCGAGCGGTCATGAGCCCATTCCGCGTCCTGGCCGAATTCTCCCCCCATGAAGAGCAGCTTCTTGCCGGGGTACGCCCACATCCAGCCGAAGAGGGCACGCAGGTTGGCGAACTGCTGCCAGCGATCGCCCGCCATCCTGCTCAGCAGCGACCCCTTGCCGTGCACCACCTCGTCGTGGGAGAGGGGCAGCACGAAGTTCTCGGTCCAGGCGTAGAGGAAACCGAAGGTCATGTCGTTGTGGTGGTAGCGCCGGTAGACGGGGTCCTTGCTCATGTACTCGAGGGTGTCGTGCATCCACCCCATGTTCCATTTGAAGGTGAATCCCAGCCCCCCGCCAGACGTGGGGCGGGATACCCCGGGCCACGCCGTCGACTCCTCGGCGATGCTGATCACCCCCGGATAGTCGCCGTGGACCGCCTCGTTGAACTGGCGGAGAAAGGCGATGGCGTCCAGGTTCTCGTTGCCGCCGTACTGGTTGGCGAGCCATTCGCCCGGCTTTCTCGAGTAGTCGAGATAGAGCATGGAGGCGACGGCATCGACCCGCAGCCCGTCCGCATGGAACTCCTCGATCCAGAAGCGGGCGTTGGCGATGAGGAAGTTGCGGACCTCGACGCGACCGAAGTTGAAGATCAGCGTGCCCCAGTCCGGTTGCTCACCCCGGCGGGGATCGGCGTGCTCGTAGAGAGCGGTGCCGTCGAAGCGGGCGAGCGCCCAGTCGTCCTTGGGGAAGTGCCCCGGCACCCAGTCGATGATCACTCCCACGCCGCGCTGGTGGAGGTGGTCGACGAAGTGGCGGAAGTCGTCGGGGTTGCCGAAGCGGGCGGTCGGCGCGTAGTAGCTGGTGACCTGGTATCCCCAGGAGCCGTCGAAGGGGTGCTCGCTCACGGGCAGCAGCTCGACGTGGGTGAAACCGCTCTGCACGCAGTAGTCGGCCAGCTCGTCGGCCAGCTGGCGGTAGCTGAGGACCCGGCCGTCGGGGCTCCGGCGCCAGGAGCCGAGATGGACCTCGTAGATCGAGATGGGGCGGTTGAGCAGCGGCTGGGCAGCCCGCTCGGCGAGCCACGCCTGGTCCCCCCACTCGTGGGCGCTCCTCTCCACGATGCTGGCCGTCTGAGGCGGCGTCTCCGTCGCCCTGGCCAGCGGGTCCGCCTTGAGGATCCGCCGCCCATCGGCGCGGATGACCCGGAACTTGTATCTGGTCCCGGCTCCGATGTCGGGGACGAAGAGCTCCCAGACTCCGCTGCTCCCGAGCGAGCGCATCGGTTGGATCCGGGCATCCCACCCATTGGCGTCGCTCACCAGGCTGACCCCCCGGGCGTTGGGGGCCCAGACCGCGAAGGCGACCCCGCTGACCCCCTGGTGGTCCATGACCCTCGCCCCGAGCCGGCGCCAGAGCTCGCGATGGGTCCCCTCCCCGATGAGGTGGAGGTCGAGCTCGCCCAGTGAGGGCCAGAAGCGATAGGGGTCGTCCATCTCCCAGCTGGCGCTGGTGGTACGGCAGCGCAGCCGGTAGCCGGCCAGCTCCTTCACGGGAACGACGGCCTCGAAGAGGCCACGCTGGTCGACCCGCCGCATCGGCACGACCCCCCCGGCGTGAGCCACCGATGCCTCCACCACCTCGGGGTGGAAGAAGCGCACCACCACCTCGTCGCCGCTCACGTGGGGGCCGAGCACCTGATGGGGATCGTGGTGGGTGCCCGCCGCCAGCCGGGTGCAGTCGGCGGCGAGGGAGGGGCTCCGGGGCGTGGTCACGGCGTCGCTGCCAGCAGGAAACGGAGGGGTATTCCCACCCAGCCGGGTCGGTGGCCGAGCTCGTAGCCGACCTCGTAGACGGCCTTGCTGACCTCGAAGGCGCGCCGGACCACCAGGGCATCGCCGCCCGCGGGGAGGAGCGAGGTTCCGTCGACGCGCTCCAGGTAGGCGGCCCAGAGGGCATCCCGATTGGCGACAGCCCAGGCCTCGCCGGCAGCCGAGAGCTGGCTCCAGAGGGGATCGTGGGGCCGCATCCGCTCCGCCAGCGCCGCTGCGGCGGCGTAATCGAAGGAGCGGAGCATCCCCGCCACGTCGCGCAGCGGCGAGGACCGCCGCAGCCGCGCCTCGACCTCGCCGGCCGGCTCCCCCTCGAAGTCGATGATCTTCCACCCCTCGTCGGTGCGGATCACCTGGCCGAGGTGGTAGTCCCCGTGGACTCGGATCGCCAGACCGCCATGGCCGAGGCGGCGGAGCGCGTCGAATCGGGCGACCAGCGTCTCCCGCCTCTCTCCCAGAGCCGCCAGGGCCGGGTCTCCCGAGGTCAGCAGGCGGTCGAGCTGGCCGGTCATCGCGTCCGCCCAGGAGGAGAGCTCCGCTGGGCCGACCGCCTCCGGGGCGAGGACGCCGCCGCGCTCGGGATCGGCCAGGGCCAGGTGCAGCTCGGCGGTGACGGTGCCCAGCCGGGCGGCCTCGCCCTGGAAGGACCCACCCTGGTCGTCGACCAGCTCCCATCGTTCCAGGGCGGACTCCGTCCCGTCCTCCTCCGCGGACGCGTAGAGATCGCGGAGCGACGTGAGGGCCAGGGTCCACCCCTGCGTGCCGTTGTGGAGATAGGCGTGCAGCAGTGCCTGGAGGGCGGGTGCGCTGGCTCCGCGCCGGTAGCTCAGGTGCCCGTGAAGGGCCGGCACGTGAGCGAAGTGCCGCTCTCCGAGGGTCTGGGCCATCTCCAGCTCCACGCTGGGACCGGGCTCGATGCGCCGGCTCCACTTGAGGAAGTCGATGTGGCCGCGGACCACCGCGGAGTTGCTCTGCTCCACGTCCAGGAGCCGGGGACGATCGGCGATGCCGGTGTCGATGCCGACCAGGCGCCGGCTGATCAGCCGGCCGGCTCCGGTCTCGACCTCTCGCTCCTCGGCCAGCATCCGCCACAGCTCGACCGCGGCCTCGGGGTCGGCGAGGGCGTCGTACACGAGCAGCGTGTCACCCGCCGACCCCACCGTCCCGATCAGGTGATCGGAGCCCAGCTCGGCGATCGGGTGGGGGCCCACCCTGATCCCGAGCGGGAGGCTGTAGGTCTCGGTGGGCGCGTCCGCGTAGTCGACCCGCCAGAGGGTGAAGAGGAGGGTCGGGTCGGCTGCCCGGAGCACCGCGACGTCGTCCAGCTCGACCCGCTCCACCCGGTGCTGCCTGCCGCCGAACCAGCGTGCCCTCAGCAGCCACGACCGGATGTCGCCGGTCGCGCCGGCGATGCCGAACGGCTCCAGCCGCGTCGCGCTGGGATCGGTGTTCAGAGCCACCGTGCGGGAGGCCTCACGGAACTCTCTCGAGGCTGAACCAGTAGAAGCCGTGCGGGGCCAAGGTCAGCAGGTAGGGCAGCTCCCGAATCTTCGGGAAGTGCACCTTCCCGAGCATCTCCACCGGGGTCATCCCGGCGAAGCGGCGAAGGTCCAGCTCCACCGGCTGGGCGAAACGCGACAGGTTGTTCACGCAAAGGACAGCATGATCCTCGTGGACGCGTAGGTACGCAAACACCGAAGGGTTGGTCGCGTTGAGCGATTCGAAGCTGCCCAGCCCGAACACGGGCCATCGCCGCCGGACCGCGACGAATCGCCTCAGCCACTGCAGCATCGAGGTCTCGCTGCGCCGCTGGGCCTCGACGTTCACCGACTGGTACCCGTACACCGGGTCCATGAGCGGGGGGAGGTAGAGCTGGGCGAAGTCGGCGCGGCTGAAGCCGCCATTGCGGTCGGCGCTCCACTGCATCGGGGTGCGGACCCCATCCCGGTCGCCGAGGTAGATGTTGTCGCCCATGCCGATCTCGTCGCCGTAGTAGAGGATCGGGCTGCCCGGAAGGGAGAGGAGCATCCCATAGAAAAGCTCCATCTGCCGCCGCCCATTGTTGACCAGCGGGGCGAGACGCCTCCGGATGCCCAGGTTGAGCTTCATCCGGGGATCCCGCGCGTACTCCTGCCACATGTAGTCGCGCTCTTCATCGGTGACCATCTCTAGGGTCAGCTCGTCGTGGTTGCGCAGGAAGATCCCCCACTGCGCGCTCACGGTGGGAAGCGCCGGGGTGCGCTCCAGGATCTCGGTGATCGGGTAGCGCTGCTCCCGGCGCAGCCCCATGAAGATCCGGGGCATGAGCGGGAAGTGAAAGCACACGTGGCACTCGGGGCTCTCCTCGGTCCCGAAATAGTCGACCACGTCCTCGGGCCACTGGTTGGCCTCGGCCAGAAGCACGCGGCCGCCGCCGTACTCGCGGTCGAGGGTCGCCCGCAGCTCGGCGATGAAGGCGTGAGTCTCCGGCAGGTTCTCGCAGTTGGTACCGTCGCGGGCGTAGAGGTAGGGAACCGCGTCGAGACGGAAGCCGTCGATCCCCACGTCGAGCCAGAAGCGGCAGATGTCCACCATCTCCTCGCGGACCTTGGGATTGTCGTAGTTGAGGTCGGGCTGATGGCTGAAGAAACGATGCCAGTAGTAGGCTCCGGCGCCGGCGTCCCAGGTCCAGTTCGAGGTCTCGGTGTCGACGAAGATGATCCGGGCGTCCGTGTAGCGGTTCTTGGTGTCGGACCAGACGTAGTAGTCGCGGTGCGGTGAGGCCGGCGACGAGCGGGCGGATTGGAACCAGGGATGCTGGTCGGAGGTGTGATTGAGGACGAGGTCCATGACCACGCGCATCCCCAGGCCGTGAGCCCGGGAGACCAGCTCGCGGACGTCGTCGACCGTGCCGTAGGCGGGCAGGACGGAGTAGTAGTCCCTGATGTCGTAGCCGCCGTCACGGAGTGGGGAGTCGTTGAACGGCAGCAGCCAGAGGCAGTCGACGCCCAGCCAGCGCAGGTAGTCGAGGCGCTGGATCAGCCCCGGAAAATCGCCGACGCCGTCGTCGTTGCTGTCCGCGAACCCGCGGACCAGCACCTCGTAGAAGACGGCGCTCTTGAACCAGAGCGGGTCCCGGTCGCCGATCACCGGGTGCTCGGCGCCAGCGGTTCCCGGGGCCGTGGTCATGGGCGTCACACCGGCGGGCTGGGGCTCGGGCGCGCGAGCCGCCGTGCCGGAGGGGGGTGCGGAAACCGTGTCGCTCATCGCCGCCGGAGGTGGAGAACGTGGGCTGACTGCTGGGCCGGGTCGAGGCGGACGTAGCTCTCCGGCCCCTGCCAGATGTAGGTGGTGCCGGTCAGCTCGTCGTGCGCCTCGAAGGGGATGTCCGCGGGGAGGCCGAGCCCCTCCAGGTCGAGCCAGATGGTGCCCTCCTGGGGATGGTGGGGGTCGAGGTTGACCACCACCAGGAGCACGTCGTCGCGCGCCTGATTCACCCGGCTGACGCAGAGCATGCTGCCGTTCCTGATCTCCTGGATGCGCAGCGCCGGCAGCAGCGCGATCGCCTCGCGATGGCGATGGCGGATCTCGTTGAGCCGGGTTATGTACGGCGCGAGGCTGTCCGCGCGGTTCCAATCGCGCGGCCGGAGCTGGTATTTCTCGGAATCGGCGTACTCCTCGCTGCCCGGCTCGACAGCTACTCGCTCACAGAGCTCGTAGCCGCTGTACATCCCCCAAGACGGGGCCGTCGTCGCCGCCAGGGTTGCGCGCACCCGGAAGGCCGCCGGTCCTCCCTGCTGAAGATAGGCATGAAGGATGTCGGGTGTGTTGACCCAGAAGTTGGGCCGGAACCAGTCCACCTTCTCGGTTTGGGAGAGCTCGGTGAGGTACTCGCTCAGCTCCGCCTTGGTGGTGCGCCAGGTGAAGTACGTGTAGGACTGACTGAAGCCGAGCTTGGCCAGCCGCTGCATCACCGCCGGTCGGGTGAACGCCTCGGCCAGGAAGACGACATCCGGATGGTGGCGGTGAATCTCGGCGATCAACCACTCCCAGAACGCGAACGGCTTGGTGTGCGGGTTGTCGACTCGGAAGATCCGCACCCCGCGCCGGATCCAGAAGAGCGCCACGTCGCGCAGCGCTGTCCAGAGACCGGCTCGGTCCGCGCTGCCGAAGTCCAGCGGGTAGGTGTCCTGGTAGCGCTTGGGCGGATTCTCCGCGTAGCGGATGGTCCCGTCGGCGCGGTGCCGAAACCACTCCGGGTGCTCGCCGACCCAGGGATGGTCAGGGCTGCACTGGAGCGCGTAATCGACGGCGACCTCCAGGCCCTGGCGCACCGCCTCCGCCACGAAGAGGTCGAAGTCGTCGAGGGTTCCGAGGTCGGGGTGGACAGCGGTGTGCCCACCCTCTGCCGTCCCGATGGCCCAGGGGGAACCGACATCCCCTGGCGCCGACTCGGTCGCGTTGTTCGGCCCCTTCCGGAAGCTGTGCCCGATGGGGTGGATGGGGGGGAGGTAGACCACGTCGAAACCCATGGCGGCGATGGCGGAGAGGCGGGCGGCCGCGGTCCGGAAGGTCCCGCTGCGGGGTGGCTGCGCCCCCTCCGACCTCGGAAACATCTCGTACCAGGCCGAGAACCCGGCCAGCTCGCGCTCCACGACGAGCCGCCACGGTCCGGAGCGCGTGGTGGCCTGGCGGTCGGCCGTGCGCCGCAACAGCGCCACCGCCGCCGGCCGCGCCGCCTCGTGGAGGCGATGCGCCGGCGTCACGCTCCGGTCGCGCAGGCGGGCGGCCAGGGCGGTTAGCTCCTGGCGGTCGCCGCCGGCGGTACCGAGAAGGGCCGCCGCCCGCTCCGCGATCCGTGCCCCCTCCTCCAGCTCGAGGGTGACCTCCTGGCCCGCATCTAGGCGCACCCGGAGGTCGCTGAGCCAGCTCCCGTAGAGGTCGGGCATGGCGACGATCTCGAAGGCCCACGGTCCGACTCGTGCGGGGGTGATGACGGCGCCGAATCGGTCGTCGCCGAGCGCTTGCATCGGGAGCTCCTGCCAGCCTCGGGTGGTGGCCGCGCCGGAGCCCGGCCGGCCGTGACGGACCCACCCTATGACCAGGTCGTGGCCGTCCGCGAAGAGCGAGCCGCTGATGGCGAGAGGCACCCCGACGGTGGCCTTGGCCGGCAGCGCTCCGCACTCCACGACGGGTCGTGGCTGTTCGATGGCGACGCGGGCGGTGGGCATCGCCGTTGGCGCCGGCACCGCGGCTGCGGCTCGCGGTCGGCGGGGGGGGACGGGGTTCCTGGACGTGGCCAACGGGCGCGGCTCCGGGGAGTGATGAGGTGCGGCCGGGGATGCGTAGGGGGCTCCGCCGCTCTCACCGGCGCAGCCGCCGAGCGCCGGCGGCACGGTGCGGACATCGTACTCGCGCCCCCGGAGTGGCGGCCCATCACCGTGTCACGTCGTGACCCGTGAGCGGGAGCGTTCCCGGACTTTGACGCTCCGCCACCCGGCCGACTAAGCTGCAGCCGTGCGGCCCTGGTTCAACCCCAGCCCCAATCTCTCCCCACGCTCCAGCGTCGACCGGGCCCTCGGCGCCCTGGTCGGAATGGGTCTGGCCGTGGTCGGTGCCGCCGCCGCCCTGGCGGCCATCTGCGCCTGGATCCTGCTCATGATCCTGGTCGCGACGGCGGGGGCGCACGGCACTCTGACGCTGCTGGTGATATGCGCCCTGATCGCCATGGGCGGCTTTGGCCTCGCGGTCGCCGCGGGCGGACTGTGGGCCCTGCTCCAGATCGGGTCGGTGCGCCGCGCCCTGGGCCTGCCGACCCAGGACCCATAATTTGCTGACGGTCCAGCGAGAGGAGAGACACGCCCATGCCTGGCTTCTTCCCGGGAGCACGAGAAAACATCGCGGTCCCCGACGACCGCAAGGGCCAGATCGTCTTTAAGTGGCCTGACCACGAGATCCGGCGCTTCACCCACGCGATCGTCGCTCCGGACGAGGTCGCGGTCTTCATGTACCAGGGCCAGGTCAAGGGCACCCTACCCCCCGGCAGGCACTCGATCGACGCCACCGAGCTGCCCTTCCTCGGCATCTTCGCCGACGCCCTCACCGGGGGCAACCTCTACCGCGCCGAGCTGTACTTCGTCGGCAACCGTGAGTTCACCCAGAACCGCTTCGGGGGCAAGATCGACTCGGTCCAGGACCCGGTGAGCACGCTGATCGTGTCGCTGCGCGTCTTCGGCGACTACAGCCTCAAGGTGGTGGAGCCCGCCTCCTTGCTGGTCAACCTGGTGGGCACCGTCGACGTCACCGACAACTCCGCGGTCACCAACTGGGTGGCCGAGCAGCTGCTCAAGGTGCTCCGCACCGACGTCACCAAGCAGATCGTCCGCAACGGCTGGCCAATCCTGGGGCTCGCCGCCTACACCGACGACATCGAGAAGGCGATCATCGAGCTGGCCAACCAGCAGCTCGCCACCTACGGCCTCACCGTCGCTCGGATGGGGAACTTCACCATCAGCCTCGACGACGAATCTCAGAAGCGGCTGGAGCAGTTCAGCAAGGACACCGCCTACTCGCGGCTGAGATTCGTCGT
>Ga0187851_10000232_pt1 | contig 57496 bp, 54 predicted proteins | sample June2016WEW_6_10_FD_132997 | JGI IMG/M metagenome (GOLD analysis project Ga0187851, IMG submission 132997) | Peatland microbial communities from SPRUCE experiment site at the Marcell Experimental Forest, Minnesota, USA - June2016WEW_6_10 | ecosystem: Environmental > Terrestrial > Soil >... | reverse complement strand
GTATTTGGCCGGGTCCTTGTCGAAATCCTTTTTGCAGCCCGAGCAGCACAATTTTACTTCCTGGCCCTGGTAAGTGAATACGTACGCCTTGCCCATCTCACCGAGTTTTTCGCCGGACACGGGGCAGGTGGTCAGTTTGTCCGGTTTGGGCGGTGTGGCCGCCGCCGAATTCGTGTCGGCCGCCCAGCCGGCCAGCGGCAAGGCAAGAAACGGAACGGTCAGCGCAAGGGCCACAAGCATTTTCAATGTTTTCATGGTCAATTTCAGGATAAATTATACACCCGGTTTGTCAAGTTGTCTTTCCCCAAATTGAGCGACACGGCGATGAAATATGGCGCCGGGCCAAAGCCGAATTTAGGTTTGTCATTTGACCTGCGCGAAGATTTTAACGCCAAGGCGCAAATGTAGCGCAGGCTTTCCAGCCTGCGGGTTCTGGCGACTTTCCAGTCGCCAGTACGGGTGGATTAGAAACCTGGGACAGGAATGTCTGTGTTACGCATATAATTACGCCGTTGCCAGATTGTCTTCCAACATCTTCGATCGCGCGGAATTTTCCGGGGCGGCGGGTTCCGGCGGGTTTTCCAGCACTTTGATCGGTTCGTAGAACGTGTTTCGTTGCACCGGCGTTCGGCCGGCTTCGCGGATGGCTTTGATCATGTTCGCCTCGGTCTGCAATTGCGGCGAGGTCGCGCCGGCCATGTGGAAGATGTGTTCCTCAATGATGGTGCCGTGCAAATCGTCCGCGCCATAGCTCAACGCCACCTGCGCGAGTTTCAGGCCCATGCCCACCCAATACGCCGTGATGTGGTCGAAGTTGTCGAGATAGATGCGGCTCACGGCGATGGTGCGCAGCGCGTCGAAACCGGTCGGCGGTTTTTCCACCGGAATGTCGTTGTCCTCCGGCTGATACGGCAACGGCACGAAACCGACAAAGCCCTTTGTCTCATCCTGCAATGCGCGCAACTGCCGCAGATGGTCCACGCGGTCGGCCAGCGATTCGACGTGGCCGTAGAGCATCGTGCACGTACTACGACCACCTAGTTTATGCCATATTCGATGTACCTCCAGGTACTCCTCGGCGGATTCCTTGCCCTTGGCGATGGCCGAGCGGACTTCCTTGCGAAAGATTTCCGCGCCACCGCCGGTGAGCGAATCCAGCCCGGCGGCTTTCAGCTCAATCAAAGTTTGTTCGACCGATTTTTTGGCCAGCCAGGCGAGGTGCAGAATTTCAATGGCGGTGAAGCATTTAAGGTGCAACCTGGGAGCGCCGCCAGCGACTTTGTTCGACGTAGCGCAGGCGTCCTCGCCTGCGAGTTTCTGCACCGTCCCGGTGCGGCGCTCAGAGGTTTTCCCATTGTCTGGCAGCGAGACGCTGCCAGAAACAGCAGCCGGGACGGCTGCGCTACATTTGCCATTCAGCGCGCGCAGCGCCTTGAGCATGTCCGTGTAATAACTGAACGGCAGCGATGGATGCAGTCCGCCGACGATGTGCAGTTCGGTAATGCCGAGTTTCAAGGCTTCCCGCGCCTTGGCCACGATCTGGTCCACGGTCAATTCAAAGCCGTCGGCATCGCGTTTCTTGCGGGCGAACGAGCAGAACTGGCACGACAGGATGCAATAATTGGAGTAGTTGACGTAGCGATTGATGATGTAGCTGGCGCGGTTACCGACCTTTTTCTGGCGGGCCAAGTCGGCGATGGCGCCGACGGCGTTCAAGTCCTTGGATTCAAACAACCGGAGCGCGTCCGCCTCGGAAATGCGCTCGCCGGCGGCGACCTTGTCGTACAGGTCGCGCAGTTCGCTGCGTTGAACGAAGAAATTCATCCGTCCACAGAGTAAAGCATCATTTGCGGAACATGGCAAATGCGCCAATCCAACGTGCTGCCGGCATCTTGCCGGCAGTTTTGAAATATTCTTAAGAATGACCTTCCGGCAGGATGCCGGAAGCACGTTAATCTGCAAACGCTCCGAACAGCGCGCGCATCTCCTCGTCCACGTCCGCCGCATCGGCCAGGGTTTGCGCGATTTCGTCGCGCAACAATTGCCGGTAACGCTTCCGCAGCCGGTGCACCGCCACGCGTACGGCGCCTTCGTCCATGCCCAGCGCTTTCGCAGCGTCGGCATGGGACAGCTCGCCCTTGCCGGCGGTCAGGAAAATTTTCAACTCCGCGAACTGTTTCCCCCGGCCGTCCGCCTCGCACTCGGTCTGGAGCCGTTCGATGACCTTGGCCAGCAGGGTCATGGCCCACTCGCGGTCGAACGCCTTGTCGGGGCTCGGCTCGGCGGTGGCGGCGATTTGGAACTGCGTGTCAGCGGTCTGCCAGTCAAGTGACAGGTGCGGCACGCCGCCGCCGCGTTTCTGACGCCGGGATTTGTCCCATTCATTGGCAAGAAAATGTTTCAACGACGCCAGCAGGAACGCGCGAAACCGTCCGCGCTCGGCGCTGAGGCCGGTAAGATAATTTTTCCCCAGGAACCGCGCGAAGAATTCCTGGGTGAGATCCTCGGAGTCTTCCTTCGTATGGCCGCAGCGGCGGACATAGGCATAGAGCGGGAACCAGTAGATGCGGCAAAGCTCCTCCAGCGCCCGGTCGGATTGCGGTGTGCTCCGTTGTCCGGCGGCGAGCACGACCGTCCAGTGCGTCGTGGCGAAGATATCGCCGGGCGCGCCCGTGGACGGCGTGGAGGCGTCGGAGGTCAAGCAGTTCCCGGCAGGATGAGCTGGCACGCGGCCAGGAATTTTTCCGGGTCGTCCGGTGAAAAGCCAATGCGTTTGAAACAACCGGATTTCTTTGTCAGCAACACGTGGCGGCAGAAATTGCAATTATCGAGCTTCACGCCCCAGATGAAACCTTTCTGGCCGTGGAAAATAGACGGGCGCACCTCGATTTTCGAGATCTCGCCGGCGGGAATGACGAGCGTGTGGAAAAGAAACCAGGATTGCAGTTCGAGCCGGTCACGATAGATGCGATATTCCTGCCACAGGCCTCTGCCTGTCCGTTTTGAAATGTAAATGGGCACGTCGTTCATCGGCCAGCATGGTTGACGGTTTTGTTGCCCGGTTCAATTAATGAAATACCCCGCCGCCCGCCATTGGCCATCTTTTTCGAGCATGAAGGTGACGGTTTCGACCGCGGATTTTTTGTTGGTGAAGGAAGTTTCAAATTGCATGATGATGTAGCGGCCATCCGGCGCGCCAGGAAGCGACTCCAGTTCCTGCGCCGATTTTAATTTGCGGGAAACCAGTGATGCCAACGGTTGGCGGGCCTGTTGCAGGGCTCCCACCCATTTTTCCGAAGTGATTGCCGATTGAAAATACGCGGCGGCATCGGTCCAGCTTTGCGCATAGCTGCCGCTGTCAATTTCCCGCAACCAGGCTTGCGCCGGCTCAACCGCCGCGCTGTTGGTGGTACTGCGAGGCACGATGACATAGCCTGCCGCCCGCCATTGGCCGTCCGTTTCCAAGGCAAACGTGGCCGTCTCGGACGCGGCTTTCAATCCTTCGAACGAACTGGCAAATTTTGCGACGAAAAGCGCACCCTTTGGTTCCGCTTTTTCCACTGTGCGGGACAGCAATTTGCCCAGCGGCTTGCGAACGCTCTCGGATTTGTTCACCCAGTCATCCTGTGTCACCAGGATGCGGAAATTTTCCGACGCCTGCTGCCAGCTTTCGGCATATTGCCCTCCGTCCATCAAGCCCAGCCAGTTCTGGACTGCCGTCATTGCGGTGTCGGTGGAATTGGATCGGGGTTGCACCAGGTTGTCGTGAATCTTCGCACCATGCTGATTCTCGCTCGGGCCGGTTGCCGATGGCTTGGACTTGAAGTTCAACAAATCCAGCAACACCTGACATTCGGCATCGCTCAATTTTCCCGTCACCTCGACCGCCGGTCCGTTGATCCGGTCGCGAATCACCGGCGCTTTCAACACGCGTCCGCGCCAGACAATGGCCAGCCGGCGGCCGATATTGGTGGCGGTGATGTCCGAAAATTCCCGCGCGGCGTCGCTCTTGAGCACAACACTGATGGTTTTGTCTTCGGCTTGACCGGACTCAAGGCTGGCGCTGGCGACAGCGGAACTGTCCAGCAACACTTTCTTCAAGACGCGCAATTTCGTCTGCCCGGTCAGGTCGTTGGGATCGGCCAACTCGTCGGCGGGAGTGTTGGTGTCGCCCTCGGCGGCCACGAGCCGGAATTCGAGTTCCCCTGACGGGGACATCGTTTGTAGCGAAGTGACCGGCGAACCAGTGACAGCGTTTCCATTTTGCACCAGCTTGTAGCGAATCTTCACGCCATGCGAATCCACACTGACGATTTGCAACACACCTTGCACGTCATTGCGCGTGCTGAACAAATACAGATTCGTGCCGACAATATTGATCACCGGCCTCCACAAAATGTTGCGAAGCAGGGCGGGCTCTTGCTCAAAACGCGATCGTTCGCTTGCGGTCGCCATTTTCTGCGCGAGGTATGCGGAGATTCCATCGAAAGTCAAATCCGATTCGTTCGTCGTTAGAGGAGAAATGCCTCCGCATACTCGCATGTCCAACGTGCTCAATAAGGTCTCCTCCGATCTGCCGTCTTGCACATACAAATCCACTCCGGCTATGCGCAGTGAATTAGTTCCGCCCGGGGAAAAATCCAGCGCGCGCCCCGGTTTCGGCTCGATGAATTTTCCAAAGGCCAGATTGAGCGCGCGGCGGAAAGCGTTGGTTGGTTCAATGACGCGCTCGATCACCGGGCCAAAAGCGGGCGTTGTCGCTGTCGAGTCGCCTTTTGCCAAGCTCCATCCTTTCGGAAGTTTGCTTTCTTCAAGCGCTTCGGCCTTGGTTCCAAAATAGAGTGCGGCAAACGAACCACCATCAGCATACATCGAAACATGGGGCAGTCCTGGAACCAGATGGGAATGAATTAGTTCGAAATCGCCCCGGCCCCTGGAAATCTCCATTCGTTGTTGTGAGTCTTCCGGAACACGTATGTTTGTTGGAGTGGTAATATAAAGCGCGAGCTCCGCTTGGTCGTGACTGACGAGGTTGTAATGGCCTTTGACCACCATCCGCTCCGGTGTCCGGTCCACGGAGACGATTTCAATGGAATCGCCTTTTGGGAACCAGGCCTGTCCGATGTGAAATTCGGAGGGGGTGTCTCCACTTTGGCGCAAGACATATAATCCGGGTTTCGAGTGGAAGAGAATATAGTCGCCGTTTTTCCATTCCATGAACATGTAGTTGGTGCCGCCGATGCTCCTGATTTCATAGCTGGCTGCCGTTCGGTCGCTGGGGTTGATGATCTTTCCCTTGGTCCAGGTGAGCCAGCGATAACTTGTCCGGCCGCCGGGCAAAATGGAGAATTTTTGGAACACCACCAATTCACCCTGCAACGACTTAGTACCCGGTTTGAAATCCTCCGGCACTCCGACGAAATCAACGCTGGTCCATTGGCCAAGCGCCTGCGAATCGTTGACAAAAGGCTGGTTGATATTGTCCACGTTCCGGCAACAAAACAACAGTGTCGCGGTTGTGCTGGTGACAAGACCCAGTGCTAAAATCCCGATGCTCAAGGCGTGCAAGGCGATTTGCGGCCGGCGAAATGGCCCCGCTTCTTTTGACCGGCTCACCCAGCGCCAAATCCCACGGACAATCAAAAAATCCACCGCCGTAACCGCAACAATCAGAGACGCCATCCACAGCGCAATGTCCCAGGCATTGACAAACAGCGAGCCATTCAGGCCGCGCCCGTGGGCCACAATTTTCACCAGCAAGAGCCAGAAAAAGGCGAGCAATAAATCCAGTCCCGCCAGAGGGAAAAACAGGCCATCAAAAACCGCCAGTTCGAGTCCCCCAAGTTTTCCTCCCGTGTGCCGGATTTGTGCGGTTGCCAGCCAGCCAAGAATGGTTGTGCTTAACGGCGCAGCCAGCCCCAGAAACAACAACAGCCGGGACAGGCCGCCGTACGCTTGCGGAAACTGTTCCTGACCAAGCGTGATGATCAGAATCGCGGCGAGGAAGAAAAGCGTCCATGCGGCACCAAGGAAGGCTGTCGCTGAAAAGCGAGGTGGGTAGTCCGCCAGCCCATCGGGTCGGGATGTCTGACTCGCTTGGGGCCTGCCACGATCAGCTCGATAAACTAATTCGATCAGAACGGCCAGGCCGATGAGTCCAAAAAAACCTGCGAAACCGAACATCCATTTTAAACCTGGAATAAAGCCCAGGGCGGCCACACAACCCAGGACCCAGCCGGTACGCGCAACGTTGAGCGCGATGCGGGAGGTGAAGCTCAACCCCAAAGAAGGAGGAAACAGCGGGGTGCTGGTCGCGGCTGTCGCCACTTGTAGGGGTGGCGTTCCCGTGATGGTTTCCACCAGCGTCTTCACTTCGCTGACCTGCTGGTAACGAAGTTCGGGTTTCTGCTCCAGCGCGCGCAACACGACTTCGTCCAGGCGCATGTCAATTTGAACTTTCGATGATGGCGGTTCGAGGTGTTTGCCGGGGAGTTCGCCGGTGAGCATCTGGTAAAACACCACGCCCAATGCGTAAATGTCCGCGCGATGGTCCACGTCATTGGGATGGTCCACCTGCTCCGGCGCCATGTAATTCGGCGTGCCCATCACACCGGTAGGGCCGTGCTGCTGCGCGGCCCCAATTTTTGGGCTGACCAGCAGGTCAGCCCTACCAGATTCAGATTCAATAATCTTCGCCAGGCCAAAATCCGCCACCTTCACGCGGCCGCGGCGGTCGAGCAAAATATTCTCCGGCTTGATGTCGCGGTGGACGATGCCCTGGTCATGCGCGAACTGGAGCGCGTCGCAAATCTGCGGGACGATGGCCAGCGCCTCGCGCGGCGCGATGCGGCCGGCGTGGACCAATTGCCGCAGGTTCACGCCGTCCACAAATTCCATCAGGAAGTAGTAAAGTAGCGCAGGCGTCCCGCCTGTCGTCTTGCCACTTTCCCCTTCGCCAGATGCAGGCGGGACGCCTGCGCTACTTTGCACCTGACCAAACTCATACAACGTGACGATGCCGGGATGGTTCAGCTTCGCGAGCGCCTTGGCTTCACGCGCGAAGCGGCCGGCGAACGCGGCGGCGCGACCGATGCCGGGCGGAAGAATTTTCAAGGCAACGATGCGGTCCAATTCCTTTTGCCGCGCCTTGTAAACCGCACCCATGCCGCCCTTGCCGATGAGTTTGAGGATTTCGAGTTGCGGGAACAACGGCGCGAGCTCGGCCACCGGCGGCGGCGAGAACGGCGGCGTCTGCCCGCCCGTGGCGGTTTCGTCGGCCGCGCCCTGTTTCAAGAGGCAGGCGGGGCAAAGCCCGGCCAGCGCGCCGGCCGGCAGTAGCGTGCCGCATTGCGGGCAGTTGTTTCCTTTGGGCATGGGCTGGTTCAATTTTACCGTGTCCATACCCACTTCAGAAGCAAATCCCGAAAAATGTTACCGTGAAGAATGGAAAACATCGAACATTCAACATTCAACTCCCAACATCGAACTGCTCCGTACGAGTCCCCATTGGGCGTTGGGAGTTGAATGTTGAGCGTTGAATGTTCCCCCGACTTCCCCTCACCGCAGTCTGAATCCGCCCTGAAACACCACTTCCGCCACCGTCACGATCAAGAAAACGGCGCTGACGACGGCATTGAGCCGGAAGAACGCGAGATTGATCCAGTTCAAACTGCGACGGCGCGCAATCCAGTGTTCCAGCACGAGGCAGCCGACGATGAGCATCCAGCCGACGAGATACGCGATGCGGAACCGGCAGAGCAGGCCGAAGGCGAGCAGCAACCCGCACATCGCCATATGGGCGAGAAACGCCGCCTGCAGCGCGTTCTTTTGTCCCCACGCCACCACGAGCGAATGCAGCCCGTGCGCCTTGTCGAACTCGTAATCCTGCAGCGAGTAAATGATGTCGAAACCCACGAGCCAAAACACAACGGCCAGCGCCAGCGTGAGCATTTGCAAAATTTCCAGCGGCGAGACATCCGCTCCCTTCACCGCCAGCCACGCGCCCACGGGCGCGAGCGCGAGCGCGAGGCCGAGGAAAACATGGGTGTAATCCGTGAACCGTTTCGTCAGCGAATAAAAACAAATCACCACCAGCGCGACCGGCGAGAGATAAAAACACAGCGGATTGAGAAAACGGGCGGCGGCAACCAATCCGGCCCCGGCCAAAACCCAAAGGGCGATTGCCCCCGCCAGTGAAACCTGTCCGGCGGGCAGATGGCGATTGGCGGTGCGCGGGTTCAGTGCGTCGAATTTGCGGTCCGCAATGCGATTGAAGGCCATCGCGCACGTTCGCGCGCAGACCATGGCGGCGAGAACCAGCCCGAACGTCCGCCAGCCCGGCCAGCCGCGATTATCGCGCGCGGCAACGGCCATGGCCGCCAGCGCGAAGGGCAGGGCGAAAGCCGTGTGCGAGAAGCGCACGAACGAGGCCCATTTTTTGATGAGAGAAAACATTCAACGTTCAACATTCAACGCCCAACATCGAAGTGTCGGACAGCAGCGACAGAAGAATCGCGATCGGGATTGGACGGTTTGCGCGCTTCTGCTTGGACGTTTCGTTTTGCCGTTTGGATGCTTGAATGAAAAATGCGGATCAATTCGTCGGATTCACTTAAAACAAACAGCAGTGTTGGTTCGTTTTTTGCCCAACCTTTCCGCTGGATCAATCGTGCCCAGCGGCGGGTCTCACGCAATTCCTTCAGACAAACTTTGAGTTTGTGGATAAAATCATCGCGAGACTCTGCTGCTTCGGCTTCGCCATGGTTGGGATAAGGTGAGGTGCCGGATCTCAATATTTGTCCCGCAATGTGATTACCCACACGGGTATCTGGAAGCATTTCCGACAGGTCAATGATGGCCGATGCAAACTCCAGCAAACGATCTTCGAGATCAAATTTTCGATTTCCACGAGCCCCGTCATTGAGTTCCCAAACCACCTCTTCTGAATCCTTGGGCGTTGAATGTTGAATGTTGAATGTTGAATGTTCCTTTTTTTTCATTTCATTCCTTTTCTTCGCTCCAACGCGGTACTAATTTCTGTACCACGCCCAAATGATCCAGCACACGCGCCACGACCGTGTCGGCGAGTTCAACAGCAGTCTTTGCGCCGGAGTAAAAGCTGGGGTTTGCCGGCAGAATCACCGCGCCCGCCAGCAACAGCAGTTCCATGTTTTTGACATGCACCAGACTGAGCGGCGTTTCGCGCGGGACGAGGATCAGTTTTTTCCTTTCCTTCAGCACCACGTCCGCCGCGCGCAGCAAGACGTCCTCGCTGTAACCGTGCGCGATGCGGCCCATCGTGCCCATCGTGCAGGGAATGACCACCATGGCATCCGGCGGGTTCGAGCCGCTGGCGAACGGAGCGTTCATGCTTTTGACATTGTGGGCAATCACGCCGGCGGGCAACCGCAGACCGCCGGGCAGTTCCCCGGCAATGACCTGCGGCGCATAATTGCTCATCACGACGTGGATTTCGTGGGTGCGCGGGTCGAGGTTGTCGAGCAGGCGCTGGGCGTAAAGCGCGCCGCTGGCCCCGGTGATGGCAACGAGTATTTTCACTGCGGGAATCATGCCGCAAGCGCGCACCGCAAACAAGCCGCGCCCGGCGTGCTTCCGGCATCCTGCCGGAAGTACTGATTCTAAATGGGGTTTGATCCGCCGGCGGGACGCCGGCAGCACGTTGAAACAGCTTGAGTCCGGTTTCGGCATCCGCACAATGGCTGCGTGTCCAAGTCACTGGTGATCCTATTTGTTGCGGCGATGCTTCTGGCCGGGTGCGCCTCCACCCCCAACGTGCCGGAAGAAGTCATTTCGTCGCCGCCGGTCATGGCCGGCGGTGAAGCCTCTTCGTTGAACTGGACGGACACCAACGCCGCAAAACAATTTCCCGCACCGCGGGCATTCCGGCCGTTGACGCCAGCCGCCAGGGCCTATCCATCGTACACCGCGCCGGTGACGACATGGACTTCGCTGGATCGTTGGGCTGCGGAAAATAAAGTTGGCCAGCCACGTCTGGTATCCCACACGCCGGTGGCCGCCTACGCCATCGGGACGGCGAACGGCACGATGGTTTTGGACATCGGCAGCCGCGAAGCAACCTGGAACGGCGTCGAGGTCCAGCTCGGTTTCGGGCCGCAATTCATCGACGACCAGATTTTTGTCCATGGCCTCGATTTGCAGAAAAATCTCGAACCGCTGTTGTTCGGGCCGCCCTTGACGTTTGGCAATCGTGTCGTTGTGATCGACCCCGGCCACGGTGGTTCCAATGTCGGCACCCATAGCGTCCTGGATGGCCGGTTTGAGAAGGAATTCACGCTCGACTGGGCGTTGCAGCTCGCACCCTTGCTGGCGGCAAACGGCTGGCAGGTTTTTCTAACCCGCACCAACGACGTGGACGTAGCCTTGACCAACCGCGTTGCATTTGCCGAGGCGCGCCATGCGGACCTGTTCATCAGCCTGCATTTCAATTCAACCTCCGATCGCAGCCGGGAAACCGCCGGCCTGGAAACCTATTGCTCCACCCCGGCGGGCATGCCCTCCAGCCTGACGCGCGATTATGCCGACACCTGGTCGCAATATTTTCCCAACAACAATTTTGACGCGCAGAATCTGCAACTGGCCGTGCTCCTGCAGGCCGCGTTGTTGCGGGAGAGCAACGAGGACGATCGCGGCGTGCGACGGGTGCGGTTCATCGGCGTGCTGCACGGTCAACGCCGTCCCGCCGTGCTCATCGAAGGCGGTTATCTGTCAAATCCGCACGAGGCGAAGTTAATCGAGAGTCCGGAATTTCGCCAAAAACTCGCGCAAGCGGTTGCTGACGCGTTAAAATGAGAAACGCGAGACCCATTCTGGTAACGGGTGGCGCCGGTTTCATCGGTTCCCATCTGGTTGAGCGTTTACTGGCCGATGGAAAAAAAGTCGTCATCATCGACGATCTTTCCACGGGCAGTCTGGAAAACCTGCGCGCGGTCAAATCGCATCCGCGCCTGCGCGTGATTCGGTCGAAAATTTCCGCGTGCCGGGAACTGCCGAAACTGGCCGCAAAAGCCGAATTTATTTTCCATCTGGCAGCGACGGTCGGCGTGGAACTGGTGGTGAAATCCGCTTTGAGCGTTTTGGAATCAAGTTTTCATGAGACGCAGATTTTGCTGCGGGCCGCCGCGACCGGACGCACGCCTCTGTTGCTGACTTCGACCTCCGAAGTTTACGGCAAAAGCCAGAAGCAAGCGTTCGGAGAGGATGATGATCTGCTCATCGGCCCGCCCGGACAATCGCGCTGGAGCTACGCCTGCTCGAAGCTGACCGACGAATTTCTCGCGCTGGCTTACGCGCGGGAAAAATCGCTGCCGGTCATCATCGCGCGGCTGTTCAACACCGTCGGTCCGCGCCAGACCGGCCGCTACGGCATGGTGCTGCCCCGGTTCATCGCGGCGGCAAAAACGGGCGAACCACTGAAGGTTTTCGGCGACGGAGCGCAAACACGCTGTTTCTGCCACGTTGGCGATGCGGTCGAAGCGCTGGTGCGGCTGCAAAAAGTAGCGCAGGCGTCCCGCCTGCAAGTTTCGGCGACAGGCGAGACGTCTGTGCTACCTGTCTTCGGCGAAATTTTCAACGTGGGTGGCACCGAGGAGGTCAGCATCCTCAAACTGGCACGGCTCGTGGTGAAGACGCTGGATTCAAAATCGAAGATTCAACTCGTGCCGTATGCCAAAGCCTATCCGCCTTCGCCCAAGGGCTCCGGCGCGACAAGTGCGCCGGGGTTTGATGATATGCGGCGGCGCAAGCCGCTGGTGAAGAAGCTCGAACGCTTTGTGAAGTTTCGTCCGCGCACGCCGTTGCGTGAAATCATCCGGCTGACGGCGGGTTGAACTGAATTTGTCAGCGTAGACTTTGAGGTTTGAGCATCTCACAAGAATCGCTACGCTTTCGTGGTGAAAATTTCCATCATTATCCCGGCCTTCAATGAGGAAAAACTTCTGGCCGAAACACTCGCTCAAATCAAGTCGGCGAGCAGCGCATTCGCACAAACTGACTGGGAAAGCGAACTGATCGTCTGTGACAATAATTCCCATGACCGGACGGCGGAAATTGCACGGGCGGCGGGAGCAACCGTTGTGTTTGAACCGATCAACCAAATCTCCCGCGCGCGAAATACCGGTGCGGCGGCGGCGACCGGCGACTGGCTGGTCTTTGTGGACGCGGATTCCCATCCCAGCACGGAATTGTTCGTCGACATGGTGAAAGAAATCCGCTCCGGCAATTGCATGGCCGGCGGCGCGACCATTTGCTGGGATCAAAAATATTTCCTTACTGAACTGATGATGCCCATTCTGAATGCGGGATTTCGCTGGCGGCGACTGCTTCACGGAATGTTTGTTTTCATTGAAACGGCGATGTTCCGAAAACTTGGGGGTTTCAGCATCGAAACTTTTGCCGGTGAAGATTGGGAATTGGGTCAGCGAATCGAAAAGCTGGCAAAGGAAACGGGCAAACGTTTTGTCATTCTGCACCAGCATCCAATCGTGACCTCGGCCCGCAGGCTGAAGGAGCATTCACCGCTCGCACCTTTCAAAGGGCTTTATTACATCCTGTTTGTGCCACGCCGCATCAAAATCAATCGCGAAACCGCCCGCCGGTGGTATGACGGACGAAGATGATTAGATTTTAATTCCTTCGCGCGCGAGGAGTTCGCGCTTCCGATTTAATCCGCCGGAGAAACCGCCAATCTTTCCATTCGCGGCGAGCACACGATGACAGGGAACCAATACCGGAATTGGATTCGCGCCGCACGCGCCGCCGACGGCACGAACGGCTTTTGGGTTGCCGATGGCGCGGGCGATTTCACCGTAACTTTTTGTCCGGCCACGGGCGATTTTTTGCAAGGCTTTCCAGACCTTCCGCTGGAATTCTGTGCCGCTGGACAAATCCAGTGGCGGAAGTTTCCCCGGGGAACGTCCAGCAACAACATTTTTCAATGCGGCAGCGGTTGCGCGATGCCAGCGGCGAATTGGGGCGGGGACAGGTCCGCCTTCGCTACGCTTCGGCGCGACAAGCGCTTCGCGGCTTGGAAAATCCAATTCTGCCAGACCTTTTTCCGAATAACGGGCGATGAACTGGCCGGCGTTGGTGGCAATGAGCAGTTCAATCGAACCCTTTTCAAAACCGTGGCCGCCGACCTGAGGAGGCTCTAGTTTCTTTAAAGTATGAGCCTCGTTACCTCGGCTGCTACGGGAAATTGAAACTGCCTTAAACGGCCGTTTTTTCATGAATGGTTTACTCAGTGGCTGCGCATGAAAACGCAGATGGTGCCGAACAGGATGACAAACAATATGATGGCGAAAAAGATGAAGCGGTTGCGCGCCACGCGCTTCTCGTAGCGCATTGGACGCAGGCCATGCACGCCGCCGGCGGCCAGATAGGCGACGAGCCGCGGATTGTTCGTCGTCGGCCGGCGGAAATGGTTCCGGAGGCGATTGAACAGCGCGGGCAAATCGTATTTACGGACACCCAGTTCGTTGAATTGGTCGGGCGCGGCGGTTTCCTCGGTGTCGGACAAGGCTTTTATCTCTTCGAAAACCGGCTCATGCGCCGGCGGAGGCGGAGGCGGGGCCGATTCGTGCGGGCGGGCGATGGTCGCACCGTGCGGAATGGCGGTGGAACGAAATTTGGGCGTGGACACGCGCTGAAGTTGCGTATCGAGTTTCTTGATTTCGGATTCGAGGGCGGCAATCTGGTCGTTGAGCGCGCGCGAACGGTCGGAAAGCGGGTCGTTTTTTTTCTTCGCGGACGCCATACGACAATTTCAGCGCCGCATCAAAACGGCGACCAGCACGCCCAGCGCGATCGAGGCAATCAGCACCAGCGGCCAGGTCATCGCCAGGCCGAACCGGCACAGCTCGCCAAAACTCATGCTGGCGAACGGCGAGACGGCGGCGGCGGGAGCCTCTTCGGCACCAGCTTCCTTTTTCGCCTCGCCGTCCAGGACGGAAAATTTGAGCCGCGCGGCGTTCCATTCCATGCGCGCGTTTTCGATGGTGGTGAGCGCCCGGGTGAGTTCGATGCTGAAATTGTCCTTCGTCCACGTATCGTCGTGGATGGCCTGGATTTTATCGAGCGCGTCCCGAAAATCGGCCACCGTCTTGACCATCTGCTCGGCGTCGCGGCGGGCATTGAACTCGGCCTCTTCGAGCAGGCCGAGGCCGCGCGTGAGATGATGAATCATTTCCTGGCGGCCGGTTTGAAATTCCGTCTGGCGGCGGCGCAATTCCTCGAGCGCGGCGCGTTCGCGCTCCAAATCATCCTGCGCGTGTTTCAGTTCGGCGAGTTTTTGCTGTGCCTCGACGACCTTGCGGTCCACCTCGTCGCGCGTCGGCGCGCAGAGCGGGTCGTTGAGTGCGGGCGCACCGTAAGGCGATTTTTGCCCTTGAAAATCCGTGTCCACAAACTCCGTTGCATCGTAATCAGAAGCCATGTGGCGACTTTAGTCCCGCAGCGCGAAAGTGTAAAGCGGTGTTTGCGCTTGTCAGCGGGGGAAATGAGGCCTAAAGTAACCTCGTTCCTGACGCAAATTGAACTTTTGACATGATTGAGCTGATTCAGTTTCCGTGGAGTCCGTTCTGCATTGTTCAACGGCGCATCCTGAAGTTTGCCGGCATCCGCTTCAAAATCACCAACATCCCCAACCAGGACCGCTCGCTCGTCTGGAAGCTCACCCGGCAGCGTTATTACGGCGTTCCCATCATCAAGGACGGCCGGAACGTGGTTTTCGAAATGAGCGAGGACTCGCAGGTCATCGCCAAATACCTGGACGAGGAGCTCGAACTCGGCCTGTTTCCATCCCAATGGCGCGGAGTCCAATCCGTTCTCTGGCGGTTCATCGAAAATGAAATCGAAGGCTCGACGTTCCGGTTGAATGATATTTATTGGACGGAAAACGTGCCCGCGGCGGAACAGTTGCAATTCCTGAGGTTCAAGGAGCGCAAGTTTGGCCGCGGCTGTATTGACCAGTGGGGCAAGGAGCAGAAATTCTGGCTGAAACAGCTGGAAGAGCGGCTGATCCCTTTCGAGATCATTTTGACGCATCAACCGTATTTGCTGGATGACCAACCGCGTTTTGTGGATTTCGACCTGTTCGGCATGCTCGAAAATTTTCTCTACTCCGGCCATTACCGCCTGCCCGCGCGGCACCAGCAAATCCAGACCTGGCACCGCCGGATGAAGACGGTCAAACACAGCGATTTCAGAGCGTGAAAAATTACATCATCGACACCAACGTCCTCCTTCACGACCCCAATTCCCTGCTGAGCTTCGCAGACAACCACGTCCTGATTCCCATTGAAGTCATCGAGGAGATCGACCGCTTCAAGCGCGAGTCCAGCGAACTGGGCCAGAATGCGCGCAGCGTGTCGCGGATGCTCGACGGTTTCCGCGGCGAGGGCAGTCTGAGCGAAGGCGTGAAATTGCCCAACGGCGGCAAACTGCAAATCGCCTTCCAAAAGAACGGCCACGTCAACGGTGAAGCCCACGTGAATGGCAACAGCGTGGACAACCGGATTCTTTCGCTCGCCGCGAGCATTCAAAAGGCGCAGCCGAAAAATCCGACGATTCTCGTGAGCAAGGACATCAACCTCCGCATCAAGGCCGACGCGCTGGGATTGCAGGCCGAGGATTATGAAACCGACCGGGTGTTCATCACCGACCTTTACACCGGCATGGCGGAAATGGCCGTCAACACGAACAGGATGGCCGCGTTCCGCGCCAAAGGCGAACTGGAGCTGGATTCCGGCAAACAGTATTTTCCGAACGAATACTGCACGCTCACCGACGAAACTAATCCCAAGCGGACCGCGCTGACCAAGGTGGACGCCACCGGCACGAAGCTGATTCCCATCATTGACTGCCGCGAAGGCGTCTGGGGCATCAAGCCGCGGAACCGCGAACAGCACTTCGCCTTTGACGCGCTCCTCGACGACCGGGTCAAGCTCGTCACGCTCATGGGCAAGGCCGGCACCGGGAAAACCCTGCTGGCCATGGCCGCCGGACTCAAGCGGGTCGTCAACGACCGGGAATTCCGCCGGCTCGTGGTTGCGCGTCCGACGATTTCCATGGGCAAGGAACTGGGCTTTTTGCCGGGGTCGCTCGAAGAAAAACTTGCGCCGTGGATGCAGCCGATTCACGACGCGCTTGAAATGTTGAGCGACCTGAACATGGGGCACGACCATCGCCGCAGCGGCGACCTCATGCGCTCCGGCAGCATCGTGGTGGAGGCGCTGAGTTACATTCGGGGACGCAGCATCGCAAACCAGTTCATGATCATCGACGAGGCGCAAAACCTCACGCCGCTCGAAGCCAAGACCATCATCACCCGCGTCGGCAGCGGCACCAAAATCATCTTCACCGGCGACCCGTATCAAATTGACAATCCGTATGTGGACTCGTCATCGAACGGATTTAATTACATCGTCAGCCGCTTCCGCGCCGAAGCCATCGCTGCGCACATCGAACTGCAAAAGGGTGAACGTTCCGAACTCGCCGAACTGGCCGCCAACATTTTGTAGATTTTGTAATTTTGTCAGTTGACAAATGGCCATTGCGGTCGAAATTCCCATACATAGCTGGATTGGGCGCTTAGGGCGTCTTCAGCGGGAAAAGCAGCAAGTTGTATGATATCAAACGAAAGACCATCACCATTTGGGTTTCGGCCTTACAGCCAGCCCAAACCGCCGGTTCAGGAAGACACCCTGAAGAGCGAGAAGATTCAAATCGAGCGCAAAACCTTCGTGTTCACGCTCAAGGAAAATCCGCGCGGCCGGTTTCTGCGCATCACCGAGGACGTCGGCGGACGGCGTGACACCATCATCATCCCCTCCACGGGGCTGGAGGAGTTCAAAAAGCTCCTCGAAGACATGGTGAAAACATCGAATGAAATCCCGCAGAAAAGCAGCCCGCCGGAGATGACGTGAGTAATCACTGAGTGGCTGATGTTGCAAAAGCGGGCCCGCTGCCGCCGGCGCTCACAAACTTTTTCGGGCGGCTTTCTTCCTTGATTTCACCCGCGCCGCGTCGCCCCAGAGACTTTCCAGGTCGTAACGCTCGCGCGCGTCCTGCCGCATGATGTGCATAATCACGTCAAAAAAATCCAACACCACCCAGGCGCCATGCACCGTGCCGTCCACCGCGCGCGGCCGCACGCCGTGCTCCTCGCGCAGCTGGTCGGTAACCTCGTCCACGATGGCGCGCAGGTGCGGTTCGCTCGTACCGGATGCAATCACAAAATAATCCGTCACCGACGACAGGTCGCGCACGTCGAGGATGACAATGTCTTCCGCCTTTTTATTGTCCGCGAATTCGCGGCAGAGCCGGGCGAGTTTTTTTGAATCCATATTTGCCGGACGGGATTTAACCATGAATGGACACGGATGGACATGAATAAATTTTGGGGCCTGTAATCCTCCTCGTTCCCGTCCTCGTCCATCGTCCTTGGTTGTTCGAGGACGAGGACGAGGACGATTGGTCAGACATAAAGCCCGCTATTGCGAATCGCTTCGGCGACAAGTGGCGGCACGAGCTGGTCCACCGGCAGGCCCGCCTTCACCCGGGCGCGGATTTCCGACGAGGAAACGCCCAGCGGAAAACCCCTGAGCATGCGCCCGCGAAACGGGGGCGGAAAATCCGCCGCCGCGCCGCCCGGGCGCGGTATCGCGACAAATTCCGTGAGCTTCGCCAGTTCACCGGCTTCGCGCCATTTGTTGAGTTTGGCCGCGTTGTCGGCGCCGATAAGATAAAACAACTGCGCCTGCGGGAATCGTTTTACGAAATCGCGCAGGGTATCGATGGTGTAGGAAATACCGCCCCGGCGAATTTCCTGGCCGTCCACTTCCCAGTTCGTTTTGCCCGCGAGGGCGAGCCGCAGCCATTGCAGGCGGGCGGACGCCGGTGCGGGCCGGCCCTCCGGCTTGAACGGCGATTGCGCCGCGGAATGAAAAACAGCCGGTCCAGGCCCAGTTCCTCCACCGCCGCCTGCGCGACGAGCAAATGTCCCAGGTGCACCGGGTCAAACGAACCGCCAAATAATCCGATTTTCATGTTTGCTCAACAACACCGCCGCACACCGTTGAACCGCTGTTCGGTGGCAGCTACGTAAATCTGCTGAGCGGTCGCGGGATGACATTCGCAAACCGCCTGCGCCTGTTGCTGCACGCGTTCCATGTGCGATTCGCCGGACCATTCCTTCGCCAAGGCCAGGGCCAGCGCCGCCGTGCCGGCGATGTGCAACGGCCGGCCTTCGGCCACGGCATAATCCGGCAACCAGACCGGCTCGGTCTCGTGCAACACCGCTGGTTTGCGCCGCGACAGCAGCAAAAACCACTCGCGCAAGCTTAGCAAAGCAATCGCCGTGACAAGAGCCAGAAAAACTCCGGCGACGGTGGCGTCGAGCACGTTGTTGAACCGGAGCGTGCGATTCGCGCGCAACGCCTTCTGAGCAGCGTCAATGGCGGGCACATTGCCCACAGCGTTTGCGTTGTCGAGCGCATTTTGCAAGACAGGTGCTTTTTCACCCAACACTTGCGCCTGTGCCAGAAATCCGATGCGCGGGTCGGGATGGAAAATTTTCTCCACGCCGGCGGTGAAAGTCACCGCCACCAGCCAGATGAGCGGAACCAGCGTGATGATCGCCAGCCAAGGTGAACGTAGCGCAGCCGTCCCGGCTGCAAGTGGAACATTTGCTTCATGGGCGTCAGGCGGGACGCCTGCGCTACTTTTTTGCAACTGCATTTTTAAAATAATCGTTGTAGCCAGGCACAGTGCAATGGCGGCAAGCATCTGGTTGGCGATACCGAAGAGCGGCCAGAGCGAGTTGACGCCGCCCAGCGGGTCGCGCACGCCCTGAATCAAAAAATATCCCCATGCGCCGACCATCAGCGCGGCAGCGACCGGCGGGGCGAGGACATTTTTCGGATCGCCCAGCGGTTTCCAGGCGCGGCCCAGGATGCCTTGCAGCAGGTAACGGCCCACGCGCGTACCGGCATCCACCGTGGTCAGGATGAACAGCGCCTCGAACATGATGGCGAAGTGATACCAGAGGTCGAGCCAGCGTCCGCTGACGACCTTGGAAAAAATGTGCGCCATGCCGACGGCGAGTGTGGCCGCGCCGCCGGTGCGGCCGAACAGGTTTTTTTCACCCAGTTCATGGGCCAGCGAATCCATTTGACCGGTGGTCACGGGAAAGCCGTGGGCGGTGACCAGGGCCGCGGTCACGGCAGGGTCGCCCTTCACGTTCATGCTGAAATAGACGCCGGGGTCGAGCGTGCAGGCGGCGATGAGCGCCATAATGGCCACGAATGATTCACAGCACATGGCGCCGTAGCCGATGGACCGAGCATACCCTTCACGGGTGATGAGTTTTGGCGTGGTACCGCTGGCGATAAGCGCATGAAAGCCGGAAACCGCCCCGCAGGCAATGGTGATGAAGCAAAACGGAAAGACCTTGCCGGCGATGACCAGGCCGGAGCCGTCGGTGAATAGCGTAAGCGCGGGCAGCTGGAGCATGGGCAGCACGAGCAGGATGCCGAACGCCAGCGCGCAGATCGTGCCGAGCTTCATGAACGTGCTCAGATAATCGCGCGGCGCGAGCAGCAGCCACACCGGCAGGCTGCTGGAGATGACTCCATAACCAATGATGATCCAGGCGATGCTGATGTCCCGCAGGCCGAAGAACTGCGACCAGTGCGGATTTTGGTAAACCAGCTTGCCGCCCCACACCGCGAGCAGCAGCAGCGTAACGCCGAAGGCCGAGGCTTCCAGAATTTTTCCGACGCGCACAAAGCGCAGGTAACAGCCCATCAACAGCGCGATCGGAATGGTCGCACCCACGGTGAAAATGCCCCAGGGACTTTCCGCGAGCGCCTTGACCACCACGAGCGCGAGCACCGCGAGCAAAATCACCAGAATGGCCAGGATCGCCAGCACCGCGATGAATCCCGCCGGGGCATTCAATTCCTCCTTCACCATCTGGCCGAGCGATTTGCCGTCGCGCCGGATCGAGCAGAACAAAATGACGAAGTCCTGCACCGCACCGCCGAGCACGACCCCGATGAGAATCCACAACATTCCCGGCAGGTAACCAAATTGCGCCGCCAGCACTGGCCCGACCAACGGTCCCGGCCCGGCTATCGCCGCAAAATGATGGCCGAAGACGACCCATTTGTTCGTTTTTACGAAATCCCGGCCGTCGTCGTGGACCTCACAGGGCGTGGCGCGGCGGTCGTCGAGCGCCAGCAGTCGCGCGGCGATCCACTTCGAGTAAAACCGGTAGCCGATGGCGTAGGTGCAGACTGCCGCGATGAGAATATAGGCGGAATTGACCGGCTCGCCCCGGCGGAACGCCAGCGTGGCATAAGCACCCGCGCCGGCGAGGGCGAGCAGAAGCCAGAAAAGCGGAGCCAAAACCTTTTTCATGCCGATGGGTTGGTGGAATTTACGATTTACGATTTGCGATTTACGAGGTTAAAATTTGACTGCACGTCAATCGTGAATCGAAAATCATAAATCCGATGACCCGACATTGCCACAATTGCGGCGAGGAATGGACGCTGACCGGCCAGCCGGGGCGCGGCGAGACCTGCATGAAATGCCGGGCCGACCTGCGCGTCTGCCTGAATTGCGCGCACTACGACCCGCGCGCGGCCCAGCAATGCCGCGAGCGGCGGGCCGAGCCGGTGCAGGAAAAGCACACGGGCAATTTCTGCGAGTATTTCGAATTTATCCGCCAGACCTGGACGCCGAAGGCCGGGAGCAACCAGCGCGAAGCCGCCGCGCGCGAGCGATTGAAAAAATTGTTTGGCGACTGACAGGCAATGCGGGTTAGCATCGCCCCATGAAAGTCAGCGGGTTCACCTTTTTGCGCAACGGGCAGATGCTCGGTTACCCGTTTGTGGAATCCATCCGCTCGGTTTTACCGCTGGTGGATGAATTTGTCATCGCGCTCGGTCCCTGCGAGGACGATACGGAAAAAGCGCTGCGCGAAATCGGCGACCCCAAAATCCGCATCATTCCGACGCAATGGAACGAGCGGATGCGAAGCGATTACAGCATCAAAGGTTTCGTTTACGGCCAGCAAAAATCCATCGCCCTGTTCAATTGCACCGGCGACTGGGCGTTTTATCTCGAAGGCGACGAGGTCGTCCATGAAAACGACCTGCCGAAAATCCGCGCGGCGATGGAGAAACATCTGGACGACCCGCGCGTCGAGGCGCTCGCGTTCGACTACCTGCATTTTTACGGCAACGCGAACACCTACGTCTGGTCGCCGCGCTGGTATCGTTCCGAGGTGCGCATCCTCCGCAACACGATTCCGGCCTGGGGGCCGGAAGGATTGTTTTTCATCGTGCTGGAGAAACACAAAAAGGGCCGTTACCCGCGCGCAACGCACACGGGTGCAACGATATTTCATTACGGCTGGGTGCGCAGCGAAGCGCAGATGCATTTGAAAGCTTCCGCCGTTCATAAATACTGGGATGACAAGCCGGCAGCAAAGGCGGATTACACAAAAATTGATCCGGCCACGTTGAAGCTTTTTCCCAGCGCGCATCCGAAAGTTGTGCAAGGCTGGTTGCCAAAAGCGGAAGGAATTTTTCAAGCTGATCCGAATTATCAGTTGAGTTCGCGCGAAAAAAAACACCGTCTCATGCTGAAGTTGGAAAAGTGGTTCGGCTTCCGATTCAACAAGAAGCATTACCGGCTTGTTCGCTGAAAGCCCGGGTGCATGCCTCGATGACCGCGCTGGTCTCGATGCTGGAAACGTGCCGGCCATTCGTTGGGATGACCGCCCAATCCGGATGCTGATAAGGATAAGGACTGCCCGGGGCGATGGAATCCCGGGTCATCACCACCCGCCGGCCCATGGCCACCGCCAGATGCAAGGCACCGGTATCCCCGCCAAGGATAAGGGAAGAAAGTTTCATCAGCCCCCCGGTAACGAGCAGCGGCACTCCGGCGGAAACCGGGAAACCGGCCTGGTGGACTGGTTCCAGCGCAGCCTGTTCCACGGGACTGCCACCAAACAAAATTTGCAGTCCACGTTGCCGCCAGTGCCGCGCAATAGCGAGTTGCCGGTCAAGCGGCCAGTTTTTATTGGGGGTACTGGTAAATGGCTGGAAAAAGAGCGTGGGCCGACCGGTATCCAGATTGTGCGCGGCAAAATACTGTCGCGCCGCATTTAAAGCATCGTCCGGCAGAACAAATTCGTTGAGGATTGTTCCCGGACGAAGGCCGCATTGCTCGAGCAACGAGAGATACCGATCAACGTGATGAATGCGGTCGTTGCGTGTCACGCCGCGCGTGTAAGCCCAGCGCCGTCCCGGGCCATACACGCTGCCCCAGCGTTGCGGCGCGCCGCTCAACCAAGCCAGCCACGCCGTCTCGCCGTAGCCTTGAAAATCCACAACCAATGAAAACTTTCCATGGCGCAACTGGCGAAACAGGGAAAACGCCTCCGACAAAATGGCCTTGGGATTTCCACTCTGAAAGCGTGCGCGATCCAGCACGATGGTTTCGTCCACCTCCCGGAAACCCTCCAACAGCGATGCATTTTCCCGGGATGTGAGAAAGGTGATTTTCGCGCGGGGAAAGTTTTCCCGGACCAGGTGAACGGCGGGCAGCAGAAACAGAACGTCGCCGATGGATTTAAGGCGAATTAGCAGAATGTTTTCGTTTTGACTCAGGTTGCCCATGACAAGCAGGAGGACAGATTTGAAAAGTCTCAGGATAGCTGATGAAGGCCATGTTCGCAGCGGATTTTTCCTGTGCGAATAGTTTCCGCCAGTTGCACCCGCTTAGTTGGGAGATTCTCGCGCGGCAGAATCGGATGATTGAGGTGGTAAACGATGGCGTGGGCATAAACAAACTTGCGGAGCCGGCCGAGATTGTAAACCCGCGTGCCCAAGTCGGAATCGGGACCGATGCCACGCCCTTTGCAGTCTTCATCGAAACCATTCACTGCCACCACATCCTCCCGCCAATAGGCCATGTTGCATCCGATGATGCCGCGCTGTTTTTTGTTGCGGAAAATGACCGGCTGCGGCAAACGAATTCCCTTGGCCAAGCCCGTGATGCGGCCCGCAAGCATCCATCGCCAGACGGGGGTGACCCCCGGCTCGAAGCACGGCACAAATCGCTCCTCCACATAACAGCGCCGCCCCTGCACCCAATACCCGCGTTCCGCAAGCTGCTCATGGTCGGCCAAAAATTTTCGATGGGGAACGCAATCGCCGTCCAAAAAAACAAGATATTCGCCAACGGCAGCGGCAACCGCCTTGTTGAGCAGGACAATTTTGCGAAAGCCATCGTGAACGTGCCAGAGATGGTGGACGGGGACTTGCGCCTCACCGCGCCAACGGTCAATGATGGCGCGCGTTTCATCGCCGGAGCCGTCGTCAGCGATGAAAATTTCATCTGGTTGCCGCTCCTGACGGTCAATGCCGCGCAACACTTTGGCCAGCGACGCCGGTTGCTCGTAGGTGCTGACGATCAAAGAAAGTTTCATTCTGTTGACTTCTTGCGCCATTGGGCTTCACGGATTTTGGCGTAACGGACTGTAGTCGCAAAGGCGTTATGCCAGGCAATGTAATATCCCTGCCAACCGTCTAAAAATCCAAAACGAAAGAAATAAGCCCGTAAAAAGCGCCAGAACGGACGGATGGCTAGGTTAGATATTCCCGCTTTTTGTCCCGCCGCCAGGTGCTGGTGCATAAATTCGTCGCTGAAGGGAATGATCTTCTGCAAGTGCGCGTTGATGGATTCCCGGCTGTAGTGATACAAGTCGGCATGGAGTTTTCCGATCGCACCTTGCACGCGTAATTTGTCATGCGGATCAACGCCGCCCCATTCCGCCCGCCCCCTGCGCCAAAGCCGTGTGGAGCGATCCGGATACCAATCCCCATGCCGAATCCAACGTCCGCAATACCAGCAGAGGCGGGGAAAATTGAACGCGGCGAACGGCTGTAGTTTTTTGGGTTCGGAAAATAATTTTTGAATCTCATCGCGCAATTCTGGAGAAACGGCTTCATCGGCATCCAATCCCAAAATCCATTCGGAATTCGCCTTTTTCGCGGCCGAATTTTTTTGAGCGATGTGACCTTTCCACGACTCGCGAAAAACTTTTGCTCCGAATGATTCCGCGATCCTGTCGGTCCCATCGCTGACGTCGGCGTTGAGCAGGACAATAATCTCGCCCGCCCAGTCGGCGACGCTTTCGAGCGCGCGACGGATGCGGTGCGCTTCGTTGCCGGCAATCATACACACGGAAAGCGGCAGGCGTTGCTGGGTAATCATGGTTCAGTATGCAGTCGGGCGCCATCGCCTCGTCCGGCAATAGGACCGCGCGCATTGTATCGCAGCCGTTGCGGTGCCCGCAAAAGAATAATGTCGTGCCATCGGTCAGTTGTGCTCATTTGCCGTGTGACTCCGAGTCATCAGGGTATCTCCTCCAGATAGGAAACGCGGAATAATTCACATTCCACCCGGTCATCACTGCCGTACAGGTTAAGCAGCGGCTTGTTCCCGTAAAAGGATGCCCACTGCGAAAAGGTGCTGCTGGGACCAAAGATGTAGTCACATCTGGCCAAGGCGCAAAGATCCGCCAGCGGGGAACCGACGCCAATTCCGACTGACAGGCCGGGGAACTCTCCTGCGTGCTGGGGTTCGTCGCTGCAAACAAAGAAGGACACTTTTTTGCCGGGAAACTGCTCGGCCAATCCGTGCATCCAGGCTGCGTATTGCGCCACCGGAAAGAAACATCTCCCCTGTTTCCATGTGCGATAGTCGCCATGGCGGATATGAACGCCGACGACCATTTCTGCGTTCTTTCGCAACCGGTCCACCGCTTCGCGGCTCGCACTTTCGTAAATCCCGATGGGCCGGAAATAGTCCCTGATTTTCTCCGCGTGCCGTTTTACGGAGTCGGGCGCGCGAATCGCCCAGGCATGCACAAAAACGATTTTGGCGTCGGCCATCCGGGATTGCACCTCTGCGGTGTCCAGTAAAATGGTCTGGTTGGGAATCTCCCGGAGCGTGAACACGCTCTTACCCAGGATCGGAAAACGGTCGTTCCAATCGCTGGCGCGGCGGGTGAGCTGGTAGAAAATCCGCGTCTTGCGGATAACCGGCGCGGCGCCAGGGATCAGATCAAACAGGCTCCGGCGTCGGGCAATCGGATACCGGCAGTAAATGTCCCGGCGCGTGTTTTCAAAGAGATGGGCGTAGGAATGAAAGGCGACATTGACGACGCGGTAGCCGTGTTCGGCGGCGAAGCCAATGATGTTGGCAAACAACACCAGCCGGTTTGCCAGCCGGCCGGTTCGGAAGCCAACGACAAGGATTTTGTTATCAGCTGACCGCATGGATTTCGGGAATTGACGGATTGTTTCGGGCAAATCTTCCCGGTTGGCCGGGCATCTGGCAAGCTTTCATCAAAATCAGCCAGGCCGCCCGCAAAGGAACTCACGTGCTGTCCCGCCGACAGACCGTTCGCCGGTTCTGCGTCGGTGGACAAATGCCGTTTTTTTCAAACCAGTTTGATCCAGGGGGAAAACTTCTCCGGATGCTCCCAAAGGTAGCGCGGAAAGGAGGCGTCCAGCGGGACGAATTCATACCGTTTATCTCCGTCAAAAAGTGATCTGCCCTCGTTGATCGCCTGCCGAATGTGCTGCGCATCGGCAAACTGCGGCAGATTCCATTCTTGATGTGCATACGCCGCCAACTTCTCCTGGACCCGCTGGACATCACCCATCCATGAAAAATGCCAGCCGCCATTTTCCACAATTTTGAAGCCACTGTGGCGTATCTCTTCGGCACAGGAAAAATCCCGGAAATACAGCATCCGCGTGCCATGGCCGAAAGGCGGTTGCATCGTCCGGCAATTCATGAAATACTTGTACTGAGATTGCCGGAATTTCAGGATGAACGGATGGTTGTATCGCAACCTGCGCCGGAATCCTCTCCGATGAAAAACGCCTTTTACCAGCCGTGAATTCAACGCCGCGTGGGCGAGGTTTGAAAAAAAATCATCCCGGAACCGCATTTCCCGGCTGACCTTTGTAACGGTGGTGGCGCGGGGAATCTCGTCAAGGTCGGAGACCAGCACAAAATCCTGCGGCCGGCAGTTGACCAGCCCGCGTACAATGCAGTTCCGTTGATAATTCTCCAACACCCACGGGTCTTTCGCATCGGGCAGGTCATCAACGATGATGTGAATGATCTTGTCGTGAAACTCGCCGAAGCGGGAGCGGTTTTCCTGATAATACAGTGGTTTGGATTTGTTGGAATGGGTTTTGGTCGCCTCCACCAGCACAACCTTGTCAACCACATCCGCCAGCTCGTGCAGCCGCAATTCGAGTAGTTCCAGTTCGTTGAAAAAAGTGAAACAATCGTAAATCATCGGGCCCTCGGCACCGAAACTAAAGAAGCCTGCAGTGCCGCGGCAAGTGAAAACAAAACTTTCACTTTGCGCGGCGTCTGACAAAAATGAACGGCATGACCGATTTTCTGAAAAAACTCTGGGGCTTCGTCCGGCCTTATCGCGGGCGGTTTTTTCTCGGCCTGCTCTGCGGCATTCTGTACGCCTTGACCAATGGCGCGCTGCTGGGTGCCGCCAAGGTGGTGATGGACCTGATTTTCACCGGCTCGACTAATTTCCACGAACAGCTCGCCAAACATCTGGCGAAGACGCCGCACTGGATTCATCCCTTCACGGACCGGCTGGTCTCGGCGGCGCCGGAATTGCCCGCCCCCACCTCGCAACTGGGCTGGGTGCTGGTGGCGGGCGCCATTCCCGCCATCGTGCTGCTCCGCAACATACTGTCCTACTTGAGTGTTTATCTGACGAACTGGTCGGCCATGCACGCCATCGCCGATATCCGCACAAAACTGTTCAGCCACCTGCAAAATCTTTCGCTCGGATTTTTCAACCGCGCCAGCACCGGGGATTTGATCGCGCGCATCACCAACGACACACAAGTGCTTTACAGCATCGTCGGCAGTTCGTTTGCCTCCGCCGTCAAAGACCCGGTAACCATCCTTTGCACGCTCGTCGTCCTGCTGATCCTCCAGCCCACGTTGACGCTGGTGTCCATCGTGGTTTTCCCCGTGTGCATCGTGCCGATCATTATTTATGGACGCAAGGTCCGCAAATCCGCGCGCGCGGTGCAGAAATTCAACGCCGAACTTACGAACCTGATGCACGAATCCTTCACCGGCAACCGGGTCATCAAAGCCTACAACCTTGAAGAAACCGTCAGCGCCGAATTCCGCGCCATCACCAAAAAATACGTCGGCCAGTTGATGCGGGTCATTCGCGCCAACGAAATCCCCAGCCAGCTCATGGAATTTTTTGGCGCCGCCGGCATCGCTCTGGTTTTCTTTTATGTGCAGAACCTGCCGGCCGACCAGCGGCCCAAGGCGTCGGATTTCTTCATGTTTATCCTCGCCATCGTGATGATTTACCCGCCCATCAAGTCGCTCACGCGGCTGCACAACCAGCTGCATCAGGCCCGCGCCGCCAGCGAACGCGTCTTTGAGCTGCTCGCCCTGAAAAATACCGTGCCGGAACCCGCGCAGCCGAAAATGCTCCACGCCAGCCATGCCGATATCCAGTTTGAAAATGTGGATTTCTCCTACGGCGAGAAGACCATCCTGCACAACATCAATCTCACCGTCAAGGCCGGCCAGCTCGTCGCGCTCGTCGGCGCCAGCGGCTCCGGCAAAACCACGCTGGCCAATCTGCTCCTGCGTTTTTACGACCCCGTGCGCGGCAAGATCAAAATCGGCGGCGTGGATTTGCGCGACGTTTCCACGCGCGACCTGCGGAATCAAATCGCCGTCGTCGCGCAGGAGAACATTTTGTTCAACGACACCGTCCGCCGGAACATTGAGCTGGGCCGCCTCGGTGCGACGAACGAGGAAATCTTTGCCGCCGCCAGGCACGCCCACGCCTATGATTTTATCACGCAAAAATCCGAAGGCTTCGATGCCGTCATCGGCGAAAAGGGCGTCTCGCTTTCCGGCGGCCAGCGCCAGCGCCTCGCCATCGCCCGTGCCGTTTTGAAGGACGCGCCGATTCTGGTTTTGGATGAAGCCACCAGCGCACTCGACACCGAATCCGAACGCGCCGTGCAGGCCGCGCTCGACGAACTGATGCAGGGCCGTACGACCATTTGCATTGCGCACCGGCTCTCGACCATTCTCCACGCTGATGTCATTGTCGTCCTGGACCAGGGCCGCATCATTGAGACCGGCGCGCACGCGGAGTTGATCCAGCGCGGCGGTATTTATCAAAAGCTGTACGAACTGCAATTTGCGTCGTGAATGCGCGGCCCGAAAAAATTCTTGCCCTCCAGTTCAAATACTTCGGCGACGCAGTGCTGATGACCCCGGCGTTGCGGGCGATTCGCGACCGATTTCCGGACGGAGAATTGCATCTGCTGGTGCCGGAGGAAACCGCGCCGCTGTTCCAGCATCTGCCGTGGCTCGACCGTGTCTGGCCGATGCCGCGCCGGCGCGGAAGCGCGAGCCTGGGCCAAACCTGGCCGGTGGTCCGCGCGCTGCGCCGCGAAGGCTTCGACCGTTCGGTGGATTTCGCCAGCAATGATCGCGGCGCCATCCTGAGTTTTCTGATCGGCGCGCGCCGGCGGCTCGGCTGGGCGCAGCGCGGCGGATTTTTTGGCCGCCGGTTTTGCTACCACCAGCGCGTCGTGCTGGAAAACAAACCGGGGCACGAATCGGCCCGGATGATGAGTCTGCTTACTTGGTGGGACATCGCATCCGGCCCGCTCGAAACTGAAATTCAAAGCGACCCGGCGCTGGACGTTGCGGCACAAAAAATCCTGCCGGAGCGAAAAATCATCTGCCATCTTGCATCCAGCCAGCCGAAAAAGGAATGGCCGTTGACGCACTGGGCGGCGCTTTATCAATTGGCCGCCGCTGCCGGTCTCAAATTAATTTTCGCCACAGGCACTGGCGCTCGCGAGGAATCGTTGCTGGGCCATTTCAAGCAGCTGGCCCCGGATGCACCGGTGTTGCAGCCGATTCCCGACCTGGCCTTGTACATTGCCGTTCTCAAGCGCGCCGCGGGGTTTGTCTCGGGCGACACCGGCCCCCTGCATTTTGCCGCCGGGCTTGGTGTGCCGACGATTTCACTGTTTGGCCCGAGTCCCCCCGTGCGGTGGGCGCCCGTCGGCGAACAGCATCAGATTCTGACGGGAAGTTTGTGCTCCTGTGGCAATGTAAGTATTTGCCAGAGTGCGAATCATTGCCTCGCAGCCATCATGCCCGATCAGGTTTTCACCTGTCTGCAAAATCTTTTGACGTCGGCGTGAAAACTTTCAATTGCAGCAGCGCTTCATAAATACCACCGCTTCCATGGTTATGTTGCAATGGTTACTGACCGCTACTGCAACAAACTATGAAATATTTGGATTGTTTATCGCTGCACAACCGGATTATTTTCAGCACGACATGGACGATAAAATTCCCTATCTCGACCTCGTGGCGCAATTGCGTCCGCTCCGCAAGGAACTGGACGCCGCCATTGCGCGGACGATTGACAATTGCTCCTTTTGCCTCGGCCCCGACGTGGCGCAGTTTGAAAAGAATTTCGCCAGATTCATCGGCACGGAACATTGCGCCGGGTTCAACAGCGGCACCTCGGCGTTGCACGTGGCGATGCTGCTGCTCGGCGTCGGCCCCGGCGATGAGGTCGTCACCACGCCCTTCTCGTTCGTCGCCACGAGCTGGGCGATTTCCTACGTCGGCGCCAAACCGGTTTTTGTGGACATTGACGATGCCACCTTCAATCTCGACCCGAAGCTGCTGGAACGCGCCATCACACCCCGCACCAAGGCCGTCATGCCCGTGCATCTCTACGGCCATCCGTTTGACATCGATCCGATTCTGGCCATCTGCAAAAAACACAAATTGCCGCTGGTCGAGGACACGGCCCAGTCGCACGGCGCCAAATACAAGGGCAAAACCGTCGGCACCTTCGGCGAAATTTCCTGTTTCAGTTTTTATCCCGGCAAAAACCTCGGCGCCTGCGGCGAGGGCGGCGCGCTGTTGACCAACAATCCGGCTTTTGACAAACGCGCCCGGGCCCTGCGCGAACACGGCTCCACCGTGCGTTATTATCACGACGAAATCGGATATAATTACCGGATGGAAGGCATCCAGGGGGCGGTGCTGGGTGTGAAGTTGAAACATCTGGCCAAATGGACGGCGGAACGCCGCCGGGTGGCGCATCGCTACCACGAATTGCTGGCGGACACGCCGCTGCAACTGCCGCGCGAAGCCGCTTGGGCCGAAAGCGCGTATCATCTTTATGTGGTGCGCCATCCGCGCCGCGACGATTTGAGGAAACATCTCGAAGCCAATGGTGTCGGCTGCGCGCTGCATTACCCGCTGCCGCTGCACCTGCAAAAGTGCTATGCCAGTCTCGGCCACAAGCCCGGCGATTTTCCCGTCGCCGAAAAAGCCGCGCGCGAATGTCTCAGCCTGCCGATTTTCCCGGAATTGACCGACCCGCAAATCCAGCGCGTGGCCGCCGTCATCAAGGATTTTTTCAGGAAATGAAAAAGTGTGGTTACTGTGGTCGGGACAACGTAGACGAGGCAGCGAACTGCCTAGAGTGTGGCACCGAGTTTGAGAATCTAAACACGCCACCAATAGTTAAGTTAACCACTGCCGGATTTTGGATACGTGCGCTGGCCAGAATCATTGACACTTTTTCCAAACTGCTTCTTGGATTCTCAGCGGGAATTCTGGTCCTTATTCCGATAGCAATCTTAAATGCAACTGGACATTTGCCATCCGGATGGCAACACCGTATTCGCGAATTAAGTCTCATCAGCATTGGTTTCAGTTTTCTGGGCAACTTTTTGTATCACTTCTTTTGTGAAGGAATCCACGGGGCGACGCTAGGAAAACTTTGTTGTGGCATTCGTGTCGTGAGCGAAGACGGTAAGCCTAGCAATCTCAAGGGTGCTTTGATTCGAACCCTGGGCTTTTATGTAGATGGCCTATTCTTTGGTTTAGTCGGTTATGATTCGATGCGAAAATCTCCACTTAACCAGCGGTACGGCGACGTGTGGGGAAAGACTGCAGTTTTTAAAAACAGCGAGATAGCACCTGAGTTACAACGAACGCCAATGCACTTTATTTTAGGCTTCTTTTTGGGCGCAGGGGGTTTGGTGATAATGCTAGTAATCGGATTGGTTTGCAAAGTGTTGTAACAAGACCATTCAATCGGAAACTAAACAAAGCCGCCGGGATCCGACGCTTCACCGGCAAAGGCTGGGGTGAGCCTTTTCAAAACTTTGTGTCTTGGTGTCTTGGTGGTGAAAAGTTAAACTGTCTCCATGTCGCACGCGGATTTTGTTCACCTGCATCTGCACACCGAGTATTCCCTGCTCGATGGCGCCTGCCGTCTGGACCGGCTGGTGGACAAGGCGCATGAACTGAAATTCCCCGCGCTCGCCATCACCGACCACGGCGTGATGCATGGCGTCATTGATTTCTACAAGGCGGCGCGCGAAAAGGGCATCAAACCCATCATCGGCTGCGAGGTTTATGTCGCGCCGGGAAGCCGGCTGGAGAAAAAAACGAGCAGCGGCGGGCGCGACGCGTATCATCATCTCGGGCTGCTGGCGAAGGACGCGACCGGCTATAAAAATCTCATCAAGCTCACTACCGCCGCGCATCTGGAGGGCTATTATTACAAGCCGCGCATCGACAAGGAACTGCTCGCGGCGCACAAGGAAGGCCTGATTGCCATGTCCGGCTGTCTCGCGAGCGAAATCCCGGATTGGATACTCAAGGACCAGTTGGACAAGGCGCGTGACGCGGTGGATTGGTTCAAGCAGACGCTGGGCCCGGACAATTTTTACCTCGAACTGCAAAACCATGGCATTGCGGAGCAGGCGAAGGTCAACAAGCACCTCATCGCGTGGGCAAAGGAATTCGGCCTGAAGCTCGTCGCGACGAACGACGTTCATTACATCGAGAAAAGTCATTCGCACGCGCACGATTGCCTGATTTGCATCGGCACCCAGACGCAGCTCGCCGACACCAAACGGATGCGTTACCAGCCGGAGCAGTTTTACCTGCGCACGGCAGAGGAAATGAAGGCGCGCTTTGCCGACACACCCGAGGCGGTCAAGAACACGCTCGAAGTGGCCGGGAAGTGCAACCTGGAGATTGATTTCAGCAAATCGCATTTCCCGGTTTTTGCGCCGCCGGAACATTTCACGCGCGAAGGTTATCTGCGCAAACTGATCGCGGAAGGATTGTTCCGCCGCTACACGATTCACACCAAGGCTGAAGGCAAGGAATTTGTAATTGAGGGAATTGACGATCCGACGCGGTTGCCGACGTATCAATCTTCCGTAGGAGACGACGTGAGGAGTCTCAATTCAAAACCGAAAGCAAAGTCAGAGCCTCCTCACGTCGGCTCCTACAAAGCTAACGACTCCGAAGTTGCCGCCGCCATTAAGGCCGTGATGGACCGATTAAAGTTGGAACTCACGGTCATCGAAAAGACCGGGTTCACCAGCTACTTTCTCATTGTCGGCGATTTCATCCGCTACGGTCACGAGCACGGCATCGCGTGTGTGGCGCGCGGTTCGGCCGCCGGTTCCCTCGTCACCTACCTGCTGGAGATTTCCAACGTGGACCCGATCCGCTACGGCCTCCTGTTTGAGCGGTTCCTCAATCCCGAGCGGGTCAACCCGCCCGATATTGACATTGATTTTGCCGATGACCGGCGCGCCGATGTCATTGAGTATGTCCGCGAGAAATACGGCCGCGATTCCGTCGCCCAAATCATCACCTTCGGCACGATGGGCGCGAAATCCGTCGTGCGCGACGTGGGGCGCGTGATGGGTTTGAGCTATGGCGAGTGCGACCGGCTGGCGAAAATGATTCCGTTCGAACTGAAAATGACGCTGGAAAAGGCGCTCAAGCAATCGCCGGAATTCAAGGAGGCATACGCTACCGAAGAGGTCACGCGCGAGCTGGTTGACACCGCGCTCATTCTGGAAGACATCACCCGCAACGCCTCCGTCCACGCCGCCGGCGTCGTCATCGGCGACCAGCCGCTCGTGAATTTGCTGCCGCTCAAGCAGGACGATAGCGGCACGCTCGTCACGCAATACGCGATGAACCCCGTCGGCGAACTTGGTTTGCTGAAGATGGATTTTCTCGGCCTGAAGACGCTCACCGTCATCCGCAACACGTGCGAAATGGTCAAACGCACGCACGGCATCGAAGTGCCGATCGACCATCTGCCACTCGACGACCAAAAGACCTATGATCTGCTCAATCGCGCGGAAACGCTCGGCGTGTTCCAGCTGGAATCCGGCGGGATGCGCGATCTGTGCCGCAAATTTCAAATCAGTTCCGTCGAACACATCACCGCGCTGGTGGCGCTTTACCGCCCCGGCCCGATGGAGCTGATTCCGGAATTCATCAAACGCCGCCACGGCGAGGTGAAAATTGAATACGAGCATCCGTTGCTCGAACCGATTGCGCGCGAGACCTACGGGATTTTGATTTACCAGGAACAGGTGATGCAGGCCGCGCAGGTGCTGGCCGGTTTCACGCTCGGCAGCGCGGATTTGCTCCGTCGCGCCATGGGCAAAAAAAAGCTGGAGGAAATGGCCAAGCAACGCGCCATTTTCGTCAAGGGCTGCAAGGAGAAAAATCACATCCCCGAAAAAAAAGCGAACGAGATCTTCGATTTGCTCGAAAAATTCGCCGGCTACGGGTTCAACAAATCGCACGCCGCCGCCTACGCCATCGTCGCGTATCAAACCGCGTACCTGAAGGCCAATTATCCGGTCGAGTTTTTCTGCGCGATGATGACGAACGACATGTCGGACACCGCCAAGCTGAGCCAGTACATCAACGAAGCGAGGGAATTTGGCATCGAGGTTTTGCAGCCGGACGTGAATGAAAGCCAGGTTTATTTTGCTCCGGCGGAACGTAGCGCAGGCGTCCCGCCTGCGGGTTCGGATGCAGCCGGGACGGCTGCGCTACGTCTAGGCATCCGCTTCGGCCTAGCCGCGATCAAGGGCGTGGGCGAAGTCGCGGTGGAAACCATTCTCAAGGCGCGGAACGAACGCGGAAAGTTCACTTCGCTTTCGGATCTGTGCGAGCGCGTGGACGGTCGGACGGTGAACCGGAAAATTCTTGAAGCGCTCATCAAATCCGGCGCGTGTGACACCTTCGGCCAGACGCGCGCCACGCTTTGCGCCCAAATCGAACGCACATTGGGCCGCGCCGCCAGCATCGCCGCCGATCGCCAGCGCGGGCAAAGCTCGCTTTTCGGCGCGCTGGAGGAAAAAGCGCCGCCGATGCCGGACTCCATCAGCAACCTGCCCGAATGGCCGCAGCACGAGCTGCTCGCGCACGAAAAAGAGCTGCTGGGATTTTACGTCACCGGGCATCCGTTGACGCCCTTTGCGCCGATTCTGGAAAAATACGCGCTGGCGAACACGGCGAAGCTTGCGGAGCTGCCAAATCGCAGCCTCACGCGCATCGGCGGATTGATCGCGGCGGTGCAAAATGGCGTGTCGAAGAAGAGCGGCAAGCCTTACTCGATGGTCACGCTCGAAGACCTCGAAGGCTCGGTGCAGATTCTTTGCATGAACGAGAACTACGACAAATATCGCGAGTTGCTCACGCCCAACAAGGCCATTCTCGTCATCGGCGAAGTGAACACCGGCGACGACCGTCCGAAAATTTTTCCGCAGGAGATCATGCCGCTGGAAGACGCCCCGAAAAAATTCACCCGGCAGGTCCATCTGCGGCTGCACACCGCCCATTTGAAACCGGAGCAACTGGATTCCGTGCGCGAACTGGTCGCGGCGCATCCGGGCAAATGCCCGTTGCTGCTCTGTTTCATGCGTCCGGGCGGCGAAGTCATCTTCATGGACACGAACGAACGATTCAGCGTCACGCCGTCGCAAAAATTGCAGCAGGAAGCCGACGCGCGGTTCGGCGAGGAGACTTATTACGCCAAGGTGGACACGAGCCTGCCCGAACGCCCGCCCCGGCGCTGGGAACGCAAGGCGGTATCCGGCAACGGCGAGGAATAAGAATCTTCACCGGCCTCGAACCGGCATCAGGCCGAAGTGCAAAACCAGCCAGACGGGCACGGCAAACACGATGATGGCGATCAGGCGGTCCGGCGTCCAATCCATGCCCGGGTAATGGGACTGGATGGGGAAGATCGTAATCATGAAATAATTGGCGAATCGCGTGTGGCCGAGGAAACGTCCATATCGGGGAAACCGTTTGCGGAACCCGCTCACCAGCGCACCCGTGCCGAGGATCACCACCAGAACGGTTACCAGCAGATTGATCGGCTGCATGGAGCCGATTTCATGACGCGGCCACCAGCAGGGATAAAGCCATTGGGCGGCCGCCCAAAGACAGCTGAAACCCGTCTGGATCGCCGTCCGAAAGCTGGCTTTGGCCGACGTCACCTCATTCAGGAGCAGCGCGAAATAGAGCGGCACAATGCCCCAAATCAACGGCCCGTGTTCGAACGGCGTCGCGATCAATTCGACAAACGTTGCCCAATAATGGCTCATGTTGCGCGGGCCATTCTCATCCAACCCTGGCCGGTCGCGCAAACACTTCTGTTCTGAGCGCCCGGCCGGAATGCAATTGCGACAAGAAAAACATTGTATTTTTGGACGGCCCTGACGAAGAATAACTCAATGTCTGGCATCCTTCTGTCCCGGCTCATTGAGTTCGCCATTCAAACGGCGATCCTTCTCGGACTGCTTTGGGGCATGATCAAGATTCAAAAGCTCGACCAAAGATTCACCTACAAATTTTGGTGGTTGCTGGGGGCGGCGGCGCTCACGACCGGCCTGGACCAGATTCTGGAAGCGACCCTTGGCCATTTCATCGGGATTTACTTTGCTTCATACATTTCCACTCCAATCGTGAGTGCCGTGCTGTTGTTGTCCCTTAAAAAAATCACCCAGGCGCCTTATGTTGACGTCCTTTTTACCGCCCTGATTTCCTACGCACTCCTGTTCGGCATAAACCTCTTCATCCTGGGATCGCTTATGGACGACTTGCGGCCGTCGGCCAGAAACCCCGATGAATTTGAAGCGGCCGCACAGCAGCAGGAGATAAAAAAAGAATACCAAACCGCCATTAAAACAAATCTGCCGCCGCCAAAGGCAAGTCCGCCCGCCTCCAACGCGCCGGCCAAGCCAATCAAACCGGCGGAACAGGCCGCCCCCAAATCCAACCCGCCCACTCCCAGCGCGCCCACCAACTCAACCAAGCCAGTCAAAGCAGCCGCCACCATGACCAACCTGCCCGCACCCGGCACGGCCACCAACCCGGCAAAACCGCCGGTGGCGGCTGTCCTGGAAACCAATCCGCCGGCGCCAGGCGTGCCCACCAACACAACGCCACCGATCCCGGTGAAACCGCTTGAAGTGCTGATCAGGCATTTTTTCGTGAAAGGAGTCACTGAAAACGGCGCCAAATCGTCGGTGACCATCCAATGCGGAACGAAGATTTATACCATCTTTCTCGGCGAAACGGCTTTGACCCAAACGCCCGACGGGCCCATCCCGGTGCGCTTTAAAAATTTAGCCGCGGATTGGGTGGATCTGGAAATCAACGGCGAACCGGCCAAACTTCCCATCCATTGACCGTCCCGTTGTGCTCAACGCCAGCGCAACAACCGCAACGCGTTGCCAATCACAATCAAGTCCGACACGCCCATGGCCGCCGCGCACAAAATGGGGCTGATAAACCCCAGCGCGGCCAGTGGCACTCCCAGCGCGTTGTAAAAAAACGCCCAGAACAAATTTTGTTTGATCGTCTGCAACGTCGCCCACGCCAGACCGAGCGCCTCCGGCACGGCCTCAACCTCGGATTTCAACAAAATGATGTCCGCCGCCTCGCGCGCCAGGTCGCTGGCCCGGCTCACGGCAATGCCCAGGTCGGCCTGCTCCAATGCCGGCGCATCGTTGATGCCATCGCCGACGAATGCCACGCGTTCGCCCTGCGCCTGAAGTTTCTTCACGAAGTCCGCCTTTTGCTCCGGCCGCACTTCGGCAAACACATTCTTGTCTTCAATGCCGGCTTCCCGCGCGATGCTGGCTGCCGTCAGCGCGTTGTCACCCGTCAACAAAAACGTTTTCAAATTCTGCCGGCGCAGTTTGTCAACTACGCCGCGCGCCCCCGGTTTGACGGTGTCTTTGATGGCGAACAAACCAGCGAGTGACTGGTCCACAGCCAGACCGACAATCGTCGCGCCCTGCCCGGACCATTCCGCGATGAACTTTTCGCCCGACGCCAGATCCACACCTGATTCCTTGAGCCAGCGCAACGAGCCGAGCCGGGCAGTTGAGAGTTGACCGTTGAGGATTGAGGGTTGGATTTTTGCCTCCACGCCCGCGCCACGAATTTCCTTCCAATCCTTCAATTCGATTTTTTTCGCCGACAATTTCGCGATCGCCTGGCTGATGGGGTGGGTCGAGGAACGTGCCAGCGCCGCTGCCAGATTTTCAACTTCTGACTTCTGGATTCTGGATTCTGGATTCTGCACCGCCGCCACCTCTGGTTTGCCAATCGTCAGCGTGCCGGTTTTGTCAAAAATCACCGCGGTGACCTTGCCCGCCTTTTCCAACGCCACGCCATCCCGGATCAGGATGCCGCGGCGCGCAGCGGTGTTGGCGCTGGCCATGATGGCGGCAGGCGTCGCCAGACCCATCGCGCACGGACAGGCGACTATTAAAACCGCCGCCGCGATGATGAACGCTGCGGCCGCGCCGGAGGGAGTCATCGCGGACCAGAGATATGGCGCGAGCAAATCGTGAACGTGCCGGGCCGATTCCGGCGCGAGCCCCCACCAGAGCGCAGCGGCAATGGCAACGGTCACGACAATCGGCACGAAAACATTGCTCACACGGTCGCCCAGACGCTGGATGTCGGCGCGGCTGGTTTGGGCGCGTTGCACGGCGGCGATGATATGCGCCAGTGCCGTGCTTTCGCCGGTGGCAATCACACGCATGACGAGCCGGCCGCTCAAATTCACCGTGCCGGCGTAAAGTTCACCGCCGGGGGTTTTGTCCACCGGAACAGACTCGCCCGTGAGCATCGCCTCGTCCACGGCGGAATCGCCCCCGGTCACCACGCCGTCCACCGGCACACGGTCCCCGGGGCGGAGCGCGACCAGATCGCCGATTTTCAATTCGGCGACGGGGACTTCCATTTCGGATTGCGGACACCGACTTTCGTCGCGTGCTCGCGATTTATCGGAGTTGCGGAATGCGGATTCGGAAAAGGTCAGCGTCTTCAGATTGAGGAGCTGGTTTTCTGGATTCTGGATTCTGAATTCTGAATTCTGAATTTTCCGGGCGGTTTGCGGCGCGAGCTCCAGCAATTTTTCCAATGCGCCCGACGCGCGCGCACTCACACGGGCTTCCAGCCAGTGGCCGAAGCTGATAAGCGTGATGATGGCGGCAGCTTCCATGAAATAAACATGCCCGCCCAGGCCGCCGAGCAGCGCCCACGCGCTGTAGCCAAACGCGGTTGTCGAACCGAGCGCGACGAGCGTGTCCATGTTCGAGCTGCCGATTTTGAGCTGGTTCCACGCGCCGCGGTAAAATTTCCCCCCGGCGAAAACCTGGACCACGCCAGCCAATGCAAAGGAGAGCCATTGAAACCATGGCCTCAGGCCGAGGCCGAAACCCCATTCGCCGGCCATCAGCGCGGCGGTAACAGCGACGCCGAGCCAGAGATTGATTTGCCAGCTTCGGTGTTTGGCTTCACTGATGGCGGAACCGTCATCCAGGATTTCCTTCGCCTTGTATCCGGCTTTTTGAACCGCCTCGACGACCGCCGGGACATTTTGCGGCACGCCGTCATCCCAGCGCACCGATGCGCGCCCGGCCTCCAGCAACACCCTTGCGCTGCGCACGCCGGGCACGCCCTGGATCGCATCGGTGACATGCCGCGCGCAGTTGTTGCAGCTCATGCCGCTGACTTGCAGATTCGTCACGACAGAATTTTATCGCGGACCGGAAGCTTTGTCGAATTTCATGACCAGCAAACTGGCGGAAGGGGTGGTTTCTGCGCCCTTTTTGCCATCGGGTGTCAGGAGCGCGAGGCTGGATTTGCCACTCTGCCAAAAAGGTTAATTATTGGCTGAAGCTCTGGTTGAAGGCCGGTGCCTTTCAGTGCCTATAACAAAAACCCGTCATTTGTTCGTTCAGAATGTCAATAATCCCACGCGCCATACGAACCCTGTAATTGTTGAGGTGTCAACCAGTACAGGTCTTGCTCAGTTGCGCTCTCAGAAGACAAATCCCTCGGAGAAGCAGCGCACCCGGAAAGAACACACAAGGCCAGGACCAGCAGACAATAGATCCGAAACGTCTTCATATGGCATTGGGCTTCGGAATATTTCGAACGATTTTGGAGAGAGGACCGACCCAGCTCACTTTCCTGTACCACTCATGAGTTGGTCCGGAGATTGGGTCGAGCCTGCCGGCAATGTTGATCCGGCTGCGATTTAAGGATGAAATCCATCACGATGCCCTGGGTAAGGTACCGTTCCCGGAGCAGCCGGGGCAGGGTGGAGAAATCCCGGACCCATTCGCGGCACATGGGCGCGCCACAGAGGCATTGCATGGTGAAGGAATGTTCCTCCATCGTGGTCGAATAATCGTAACGGATTTCCTGTCCCCGCCGGATTCTTCGCAAAGTCGTGAGGTATCGGTTTTTTCGGATGCCGGCGTTGGGTTCGCATGAATGATTGACGAGCACGCCGGGCGGTTGGGTGTCGATGTATCGGTCGGGGCCGATCTGGATGGCCATGCATTCCCGCGGCCCGCGCCGTTTGGTCTCGGCAAAATCAATGACGGGCCCCTCGATGGCCAGAATGATTTCTCCCGGCATCAAATCGCGGCTCGCAAACACGCCCAAGCCGACATCACAAGTCCGGATGTGGAATTTTCCGGTCGCGTGGCACGCGTTCAACCACCCGATGTGAGGAGATGAAGGCACGGGCAGCGATTGAAATGTTGGTTCAGCAATCATGTCCGGTGGGTGCCGGGCCTTTTTATGGGCCAGATTACGGGTGCGAGCCTGATCAGTTCCCGGTTCCTGTCCGAGGGACGCTGTTTAACTATGAACTGAGTTGGAGGTCACGGATTTGGCCTGCGACAGTTTCAATTTTTCGCCTGCGAAGATGCGGTCACTGGACAGATGATTTGCGGTTTTCAGTGCCTTGACGGTCGTTCCGTGGGCCCTGGCAATGCGGCTCAGGGTGTCCCCGGATTTGACCACATAAACACCATGGGCATGGTGTGCAGACGCCTTGTGAACTTGTGTCGCCAGCAATGGCGCGGGGGCAGGCGGAACGGACTGCGCGACCGGGGTTGGTCCCGGCTCCGGCAAAGTAACGTTTTCGGGCAGGCTGGCGGATTGGGGGGTTATCCAGTTCGTTTCCGCCGCTGTTTCCGTCTGTGCCATCGGCGTTGGCAATGGATTTGTCGCCTGTCGCGGCGTCCGGAGATCTGGCCGGACAACCGGTTGAATGGCCGCTCCCGCTGACAGTGATTGCTGGGTCCGGCAACCTTGAATCAACATGCCCATTATCAAAATGGTGGCGGTGATCAATACAGCATAAACGCCCGCGCGGAATTGCTTGCGGCGCCGGGCTTCTCTTTCCGCCAGCAGCACTCTCGGTAAGCCAAATGGATTTGCCATAGTGTAAATCTTTCTTCGATTGCCTTATCGGCACACGCGACATCACGCGTTTCTCCATGCTTTAGCAAGGTGATTGCCATCGCCCGGAAGCGGTTCGTAACAACCTTAAAACCAGAATATTATGAAAGGACAGCCATCTTCCAGGTGACGATGGCCCGACCGCTTAAATCACGTTCTGCGCATTTTCTGCACCGGTCTGTGCGCGACCTGTGCAACCTTGGATCGAACGGGAAGAGGCAGAATAGCGGGAAATTCCTGGCGTAGGTGACTCTGAATTTGTGAGTGCTCCGCAGATCAATAAGGGGCTGTGTCGCACAGGATACGGCTCGCGTTAATGCCGCGCCGGGTTTGGTATATCAATGGTTTCCGGTTTGAAGGGGCACGCGACGCCGGCGAATTGGACAAAAGCCGTCCAACCTTGAACAAAATCCGGCTCGCGGGACGGTGGCCGGCGGTTTAACCTTCCTTGTTGGCAATGGAAAATATTTTGGCAAAGGCACTCGGCCAGGATGAATCACAATTGGCCGCCGGGGAGAAGCACGATTTGCTGGCACGCCTGCTGGGCCGGCTGGCGCACGAAATCCGCAATCCGCTCAGTTCGCTCGACATTCATGTGCAATTGCTCGAGGAAGATCTTGCCGCGCTCGCGCCCGAAACCAGGAAACCGCTGAACCCCCGGCTGGAAATCATTCACGGCGAATTGCATCGCCTCGAAAGCATCGTGGAGCGTTTTCTGCGGCTGGCCGGACCGTCAGCACTGGATTTGGAACCGGTTGAAATCCCCAAAATTGTCACGCACGTCTGCGAATTGCTGCGCGCCGAAGCCTCCCTGCGGCAAATCGAAATCATCGCGCGAATTGAACCGGGTTTGCCGCCGGTCACCGCCGACCCCGTCCGGCTGACCCAGGCGCTGATGAACCTCGTCATCAATGCCGTGCAGGCGGTTGAAAAAAACGGCCGGGTGGAGGTGAGCGCGGAAAAATCCGCCGCCGCCGACGCCCTGGTTTTGCGGGTGCGGGACAACGGACCCGGCATCCCGGCGGGCAAACTGGAGGAAATTTTTGACCCTTATTTTACGACCAAGCCTGAAGGCATCGGGCTCGGGCTTTGGATTGCACGGCAGATTGCCGTGGCGCACGGCGGCAGCCTGCGCACCGAGAACGCGCCCGGCGGTGGTGCCATCTTCACCTTTTTGTTACCCTTGAGCCGAAAGGAAAATCCCGGTGGATAAATCGAAAATTAAAATTCTGGTCGTGGACGACGAACAGGGCCTTTGCGCCGGCCTGCAGGAGGCGTTACGGCGGGAAGGGCACCGGGTGGACGCGGTGACGGACCCGCAGGCGGCGCTGAAACTGGCCACGGACAACCCTTATCACCTGGTCATCTCAGACATCAAAATGCCGGGACTCAGCGGGCTGGAACTGCTCACGCAGGTGCGTGAAAAACACCACGACACGCTGTTCATACTCATGACGGCCTACGGCACGGTCGAAAACGCGGTCGCCGCGATGAAACAGGGTGCGTATGATTATCTGCCCAAGCCGATTGACATGAAGCGGCTGCGCGCGCTGGTGCAGAAAGCCATCGAATTTCAAGCCGTGGTCGCGGAGAACAACGAACTGCGCCTCCGCCTGCGAAAGAGTTCCTCGCCCGGACTGTTGATCGGCGAGAGCGAAGCCATGCGGACTGTCGCCCGGCTGATCGGGGAGGTGGCCAACAGCGACGTGACGGTGCTCATCGAAGGCGAGAGCGGCACCGGCAAGGAAATTGTCGCCCGTTCAATTCATGCCCAGAGTCCGCGCCAGGGCAAACCGTTCATCTCCGTCAACTGCGCCGCGCTGGCCGAACAACTGCTCGAAGCCGAACTGTTTGGCCACGTCAAAGGCGCGTTCACTGGCGCGGTGGCGAACAAACCGGGCCGCTTTCAACTGGCGGATGGCGGCACGCTGTTTCTGGACGAGATTGCCGATCTCTCACCGAAGGGCCAGGGCGATTTGTTGCGCGTGCTCGAAGACAGCGCCTTTCGCATGGTCGGCGGCTCGGAGTTGATTCGCGTCAATGTCCGCATCATCACCGCCACGAACAAAAACCTTCAATCGGCCGTCGCCGACGGGAAATTCCGCGAGGACCTTTTCTACCGGCTGCAAATCGTTCCCATCGTCATGCCGCCTTTGCGGGAACGCGCGGAGGACATTCCGTTGCTGATCGACAGTTTTTTCGAGCACTTCACGACCAAACATAAACGGCGCCGCAAGCGCATGTCCGCGGAGGCCCTGCAAATCTGCCAGCGGTTCCCCTGGCCGGGCAACGTGCGGCAATTGCGCAACACCATCGAGCGACTGGTCATCACCTGCCGCGAGACACTTGTCGAGGTGGAGCATCTGCCGGATTCTCTCCTCGAATACGACCAGAATTCCACAACGTTCACGGTACGGCCCGGCATGCCGCTGGCCGAGGTGGAAAAACTGCTCATCCGCCAGACGCTCACGCATGTGACCCGCAACCGCGCCGAAGCGGCCAAGGCACTCGGCATCAGCCGCCGCGCACTCCAATACAAGCTCAAACACTACGGCTTGCTGGATGAGGACGACGGACCGACCGAATAATGGCCGGATTGGGCGTTGCACCTCGGGGTAACTCTTTCGTGCAGCAATTGCGCAAAACAGTGATTTATCGATTGAGGGGCTCGATTCAATTTCACTATTTTCTGGATTCAACTCATTTAAAACCAATGGTTTGCAACCTACAGCCACTGAGTGGCACGTTCCCTGCCTAGGGTTAAACCGGTTGTTTTTAACAACTATGACTGACAGTAAAATTAACTTAACAATTCAACGATTATGAGCGAATCAACCAGCACCTTAACGACAACAACGAACGCCAATTGCTGCGCCTCCAAGTGCGGAGGCAAACCCGCCGCCAGCGTGCCGGCTCAACCGCAAGCTGCCACCGCCACCCCGGCGCCAGCCACTCCGAAATTTTCCAAACGCCAGGGACGGAGACAACACTAACCCGTTCTCCGCAGTCACGTTTCGACGCGACTGTGACATACGGACCGGTGCCGTAGGAGGAACACGGCACCGGTTTTCTGAAAAACCAGCCCTTATCTCAGGCGGTTTGCCCTTGCACCATAAAACCGTTAACCAGTGCAAAGACTGCGCTTAAAGCGAATTGCTTGATGCCTTCAGGGTGCTTAAATAAACACCCGATCTGTCCATTCACTTGATTCGCAAGCTCTTGCACACTGCGCTAGGAAAGTGGTATAAAACTAGCCTTTCTCCGAGCATGAACGAACTGCTACAGAATCTATTGAAACTTCAGACACTCGAATTCGACGAAATCGTCGAACCGAAAACAGAACAACACATCGGCGAACTGCGCGCCAACATTCCGCCGCCGATTCTCGCGCACTATGATCGCCTGCTGGCGCAAGGCAAGAAAGGGCTGGCAGCCGTTCGCAACCAGGTCTGCACCGGCTGCCATATTCACATGCCGCGTGCCCTTGTGTTGACCCTCATGCATGGCAATGACATTCAGGTTTGTGAAAATTGCGGACGCTATCTTTATTTGCCGGAAGAAAAGGAACCGGAAATTTCATGCCCCCGCATGGCCGGCAAGGTTTCCGTGAGACCGCGCCAACGCAAGGAACTTTTGCATGCCGTCTGAAAGTACAACCGGGACAATTGCCAAAGATTCACTGGCGGATTTTACCCGGCGCGAACTGATTTTGCTCCGATTGCAGGAACGGGACGCGGCGGGAATCATCGGCGAATTGAGCCGGGTTCTGCGGGAACAGGGCTATGTGCCGGATGTCCTGCCTTTCTATCAGGCCGCACTCAATCAGGAGCTGCTCTCTCATTCCGCCAACGGCTTCGGCATTGCTGTTGCCCATGCGCGTCTGGGCGGAGTCAAACATCTGCAATTTGCATTCGGTCGCTCAGACCAATCCGTGGTTTGGGGCACCAAAGGCTCATGGCCGGTGCAGCTGGTTTTTCTCCTCGCCGTTCCCGCCACAGACGCCGCCGCCTATTTACATTTGCTCTCCAGTCTCGCCCGATTGGGCCAGAACCATGAAGTTCTGGCGGAATTGCTCGTTGCATCCGACATCCCGGGAGTGCTGGCCGTACTCAGGAAAATCAAATTGCAGTAAAAAAGAGCCTCCAATGAAGGCGGAAACATGACAGACTGTTTCTCACTCCAAGCCGGCGTTCTTTCATCTGCACGCCAACGTCTTTTTCAATTCCAGCAAAACCATTCCCGCCGCACCGGTGAGAATATAATCCGCCAAACCAGTTAATTCACACCCCGGCATTGGCGGAAGGGGTCGTTTCTGAACCCTTTTTGCCATCTGGTGATCAAGGCCATAAGGGTGGATTCGCCACCTTTCAATTCAAAGGACAAAACGCTTGGTGAATCGCTTTCCCAAGCGCGATTATCCATGGGATTAACACATGAAACTATTGCAAAGAGACTGAATGTCAGTCTCGGAACGTTCAAAAACTGGGAGTGTGGCCGGACGAAGCCAAATCGTCGGTTCTGGAGGTCTATTCATTCTTTGATTAATGTCTCAAGAAGAGTAGGGTCAAACTGACAGACCCCAATATCGGTATGACTGGCCGGAACGGGCATTGAAATGCGGCTACCCAGAGCAGTTCGCAAAGCAAGCCTTGGGCATAGCATCCAAGGCGATGCATCATGGATACTGCGCAACATGCAATATTATTTTGATTTCATCTTTAGGACACTTTCGACCACTTGAACGTGGAAACCTCACCCGCCTTCGGCCTGTCTTCACCCCAAAAGGCAATGGTACGCAACTGCTTTCTAATCTCTTCGGAAGTCAATTCCCTATGTGAAGAGATGCGCCACGTGCCCCCGGTCACGGGGTCCGGGGATTCGTACCAAAACCGGTTCGTTGGTTGGAGGAACTTCTTTGCTGGCATAATCATGCGTTGCGTTTGTGGGACGAATTCCGGCTTTCAGCCGACGCGCGTTCACCCGTTGCCGCCGCTGGCGGCATTCGTCGCTGGATCCACCAGAAAAACTTTAGCCCCAAGCTCAATGCCTGGCGGCGAGAGGTCATCGGGAACTTGAATGGCGCAGTAATAGCCGGGCTTGGTCCGCAGCGGCAGAACCGTGGACTCGTCAAAATCAAAGCATTTCGTCCCCATAACTGTCGTTTGAAGGCAAGTGCCGTCCGCAAGCTCCAATTCGATTTTGTCTCCTGACTTGGGGCGCAGCATGTCAAATTGAACCGGAGCCCCCGGCAAAAGGACCTTGCTATCTCCGATCACTACGCACGCGTATGCTTTGTACAGCAAATGCACAACGAACCGGATTGAACCACGCTGAGGTTGTGGCGCAAGCAGAAACCCGCTCCGCGGTCACCCATCAACGAAAAGCACAATAATCAGCGCTGTTGCCGGCGGAAAATTACAAAACTGTAATATTCAATACATGCTGTTCTCATGGCGCCATATTTGCGTTTGGGTGAATGCGAATTATCTTTTAGCCATGACAGTAGATGTTTACCAGACGAACAAGAAGGACATCTATTTGTTTTTGCGGTCGGGCGAGCCGTTTTCCACCGTGCCGCAATCGGTGCGCGACACTGTTGAATTGCTGCAATTTGTAAACGACATGGAATTCGTGCCGGACAAGTCGGGCACGCAGCGCTCCGAAATCCTGGCGGAACTTGAGAAACAGGGATATTCGATCCACGGAGCCAAATTCAGAATCACGGAGCACGAGTAAAAATTACGGTTCTAACTAATTGCCACGAGAAGGGGGACGATGGTTGCATGATAATTTATGCAACCAAATCACATAAAAACATATCGCTCCTCCTCTCGTTTAGCCCTATTCAGACTTTCCGACCACGCCGGCCATACAATGGCGAGGTCATCCTCAAACCGATCCCTTCTTCCGTTAGCCAAGACGGCGTTCCGGTCAGAAAAAAAATGGCCGATATTTTTGAAAGATTCTTCCATTTTCCCCGTATCGTTGTTGGAGGAGGACCATGTCCCAACTCATGCAATGCCTGCGCGATATTTGCTTTTAGATAAATACGAATTATTTTTCATTACGACGGCAGATGCTTACAGACAATCGCCATGAGCGCCAAATCCGTCACTGTCCTGTTGGTCGAAGACGAACCGGCCCACGCCGAAATCGTGCGGAGAAATTTCTTCAATTTCAGCATAGCCAACCGGCCGGTACGGTTGATGCATGTGTCTGACGGCCAGAAAGCCTTGGATTACCTCTACCGCCGGGAGGAATTCCAAGACCCAAGCCAGTCGCCCCGACCCGACCTTATGCTGCTCGACTTGCGCCTGCCCAAGTTGGACGGCTTGGCGGTGCTGAAAACCATCAAGGCCGATGCCGATTTGTCGCGTTTCCCCGTCGTTGTCTTGACGACCTCAGACTCCGAAGCGGACAGGGCCAAGGCCTATGACAACAACGCCAGCAGCTACCTTGTCAAGCCGATGGATCTTTCCCAGTTCCATAAATTAATGGATGATCTCAGCAATTACTGGCTGGTCTGGAACCGGCATCCGGACTAGATGCGGCAACGTGTGAGTTGCGGAGCGAATTCAATCGAACTTGGTGGCCACGGACAATACGCAGGCCACCGCTGCGTTCAGAAGGGGACGACGGGTAGTAGGGAGGCTGGCAATCCGTCATCCTAGCGTGTCCGCTGCGCCTTTCATAAATGCCAGCGATGAAAAGATCGTAACAGATTTTGTTCGGAAACAAAGCAACGTTTTGGCAACGCAGGCGTTGAGCATGTCGCTTTGTTTAAGTCCACTGGGAGGCGCTTCGAAGAACGGCTTATTTTGCGTTGACATCCCCGCAAGCGGTGGCACAACTCATGCTCATTAATATGTTTCAACCACAACCTTCTAACTAAACATTTACCGAATACTGTTATGAAAACGGGCACCACATCGTTCCTCTCCGGGATCGTGTTGGCAGGGATAATCACAGTCCGGCTGCCGGCGGCCGAGATCAACGGAAGCCTTACGACCGGGCAGAATTTGAATGTGAATTTATCCGCTTTGGGCACGGAAGATTGGGCCCTCTGGGGTTATGGCAGTGGTGGAACGAGCACCAGCCTCGCACCGGATGTCACCAAGGCCGGTGGCAGCGGCATCAGCAGCCTGACTTACCTCAACCCGCACTCTCAGCCCCTGCGCGGGCTCGGGCAATTCCATATTAATTTCGGATTCTCGTGGACCGACGGCAACACCGTGGCAAGCGCCTCAGGCGCGTGGGGCGGGTTGCAGTCCAATGATGCAGCGGGACCGGGGCTGGGGGTTGGCGAAGGTTTTTCCTTCACCGTGCCCGCCGACACGTTTGAGCGGATACTGAACGTTTATGTGGATGAGCATCTTGGGGTCGGGAAGCTGACAGCGACGTTATCGGACGGCAGCGCCCCCGCTTACGTCAACTCCGCGATTCCCATCGGTGCCAATTCTCCCGGCGTCTACACGATTGACTATTCGGCGGCATCCCCGGGCCAAACCCTGACCGTGAGCTGGGTGGAGACTTCCTACTCAGCGACCTATGACAATCCCGCCATCTATGCAGTAACTTTGAGTGCGGTTCCTGAACCGGGCGCCACGACGCTGATGGTGCTGGCCGGCCTGACTGCGGGCGGTTTCTTCCTTTCGCGACGGAAGGGGATCATTGCGACCTTGTTGGCCGTAATCGCGGTTCAGATACCGGTCGGTTACCAAGATGAGACCGGGTTTCATGTCGGGATGAAAAAGCAGCCGGAGCTTTCCGATTCAAAGCTTGAATAATGTTTTGAATGTCAGGCCATGATCATGGCCGAGAGGAACAAGCGTTTGGGGTGTGAGTTCGCTTTTGGTTCGGACAGTTAAACCCTTTCCTGTCTTACTCCTGGGGCGGCTCACATCCTTTACCGTTGCGCGCACCGGCGCAAAAAATTCCGCTCACGCAACGGGAAGCCGGAGCGGCAGACGTTCGCAGTGGATAGCATCAAAAAGCCCGCGTTTCTTCCCCATGCGTAATAATTCCTCCGCCGACACGTCCAACACCTTTGCCGTCTTGTTGATGTTTCGTCCGGCGAATTTCCCCGTACGCTCCAAATACCCCCGTGGACACGGACAAACTAGCCGATGAATTCACCACCAAACTTACGGAGCGGTTGAAAACCTTGGATTAACGGCGGTGAACATGCCCTTGTGGATAAAAGCTGACCCATTCGGGTCAAATCACCTTGCCCTTATCCGTGATAGCGCGTTTAGGAGTTGCAGTGAAGCAGAGCATCATCAAGTTCAAGTAGCTCTTGATGTGCACGCTCATTCGCCTTAGGACTGCGTTGCCGCGCTGAGCGGAGCATGAGAGCCAAATTCGCGTGCGCCGGATCCGCGCATTGTTCGAATTCGTTCATGAACTCTTCCACCACATCGGCTAGCTCAGTCTCTTTGACGCGTTCAACGAATGCAGCAACCCGAGGATTTGCGATAAAACCCATATTTATTGTCAAAACTTTTGAAATGTTGTTCCGATCGTCAACGCCAAATTAAGACGAGCGGAGAAAATATCAAATGGACGCTAAAACGCAACAAGTTTTCTTTAACTATAACTGTTTATCATTTAACCATTTCCCCATCTGGTCAATTGCGCCCTGCACAATGTTGGTCCTTTCTGGAAGCTCCAATTCAAGACTTACATACCCACTCGGATTCAATCCGTTCAATTTGGCAATCGTGTATGCACGATCGATGTGTTTAAACCAATTGAGAAAAAACTCTCCCCTTTGTGCATTGGGTGCCAAATCGCCCAAATTCCCTTTTCCAAAACCAGAGGCGTGGGCGTGAATAATGCGCCCGGCCACTTGTGGGTTGGGAGCCAATAAGTCATCGTTTAAATCATAGAGAGAAATAGCGATGCAAAAAAAACACCACTTTGAAAGTGGTGTGAGTTCCAAATCGTGAAACTGTCTATGAACTACAGTGATGCAAGGCATCATCAAGTTCGTGTTCCTCCCGATGCGCACGCTCATCCGCTTTGGCGCTACGTTGCCGCGCTGAGCGCAGCATGAGAGCCAGATTCGCATGCGCTGGATCCGTGCATTGGTTGAATTCGCTCATGAACTCTTCCACTACATCGGCTGGCTCAGTCACTTTGACGCGTTCAACGAATGCTACAACCCGTGCGCTGGTGATCGTTTTCATAAAAGCTCCTTTTCAAATCTCAACATACTTTGGTGTCAAGCAGCTATTTTACACCATCGTATCATCGTATCTAATATAATGCAATTCAGATTTTTCCGTGCTGAGGTTACGCTTCCAAATGGCGAATTTCGCCTCCATTGTCCAATATTAAGACGATGTTTTGGCGATATTTGTATAAATTGTCTCATAATTAGACGCAATCCAATCATTACGCACATGGCTTTCATTGTTATTAATTGTTCCTATTCAATAACTTGTGCTTCATACGACGACTGGTTCCTGAATGAAATGCTCTGCAACTATTCGCTTGCGATATGCCAAGTAAGAGCTCTGAGACTTGCATCGCTCGAATCCTGTTTGCGATCTCACCATGTTTCCGAATCCGGTCAACGACGGAGCAGAAACATCCCTGTTACAAATCAGTGGCATGTGCTGACGAAGCGCATAAAGGGATTCGACTTCTTCGAATGCGCGGGACATTGTCTCCTCGCCTTCCTGTCGCATCGTTCGTCACCGCCCTCTTCCCATTTTGTACCAACCGGACAAGGGACAAGCCTTTGACGGCGGCCGAAGCGTCAAGAATGCGTGGAGGGGAGGGATAATAACCGCTACTTCAAAGAAGATTCAATGAATACTGCAAAATCCTGGTTTTGCAGCAGTTTGGTCTTGGTCCAAACTGCTTTCGGCACGGGCAGCGAAAAGAACGATCGCACGTCGCGGCGCAGACCTTCTTGTTTGGTCAGCAGTTCATCCTTGAGCGCTTCATATACGCTGCTGGTATGGGAAATGACCATGTTCACGAAAAATTCTTCAGCCGCCGTGACCGGCAGCTTTGCCACATCTGCTGAAGGCTCGATGACGCGGGCCAACTCTGGGGAACGGAAGAATTCTTTCCAAACCTCACGGTAATTTGCGGTGAGGGTCAGGAGATTGGCAATCCGCCGAGTTTTGGTTTCCGAATTGAGCGATACGGCCGTGAACCACAAGCCGCCCATGATGCCGGCGGAGCTGAAAAGATCGAACCAGTTTTGTGAAATCCATTCCCAAGCTCCCATGCCCTCATTCTATCACAGAAAGACCATACGCAACCAGCTTCACCCGAGCTTGGAATGGGGACTTTTAAGCGTCACGCACCAGGTCGCGCAGCTTAACCTTCAGCGCCTTGGTGATTCTCATCAAAGAATCCAGCGAAACGTTGACGTACCCGCGCTCGACCTCTCCCAAGTATTTGTAACTCAGGCTGGCCTTTTCAGCCAATTCTTCCTGGCTTAACCCCGCCTGCTTGCGATAAGCGCGGATTTTTTGGCCGACGATTCGACGATACGGAAACGCCACAATGCCCTACGGAAACAGGAAGCGGCTTCGAATAAAACCCGATATATGTGCTATTTTATTCTTGCATTTTTCCCGGTCTTCCTCGATTGTAGCGCGGCATGAATGCGCAACCCATGTTTCTTCGCAGACTCGGTCCCGACCCGCACGCCAACGGAGCGAGAACTGTCGGCTGTCGCGGTTGCCCGGACATCTTTGAGCTCGAATCGGGCGATTTCGCGATCATCGGCATAGACATCACGGCTACCGCCGCACAGAAACTACCGCCCTCCGCCGGGTGTGGCCCCGACGAACGCATCGTCCTCGTTCCGCGTAAAACTCTCGTTCTAGCCAAGCCCGACATCCCGAGTCGGATATAGCGGTTTCAACCCGAAAACGAGGCGACGGAGGAGATTGTCAACTGAGCGAGAATTCTTTCGTCGAACGCATGGCGCTGAATCGTTACAATTTAATTGTTGTTTTATTTTTGTATGAGAGTAGAAAAGGTTTGCTTCTAATTTGACATGCCAGCCGTTGGGGGCATGTCGGGGAAAGTGATTGGATGAGGGCAAATGGGCAGTGGGTTGCACGCAAACGGCTGATGCGTTTTTTAAGGCTGGAGGGAGGAGAATTATCTCCCAAAGGGTTGTTTTTCTGGCGCACTCGTTACTTCGGGTTTTTCTTCAATTCTATGAAAACTTCATGGTTAACATTCGCGTTATTGGTTTTTGTAACCGGCGGAACACAAGGACAAGTTTCTCAGCCGGGTTCTCCGATCGCCACCGGCCAGGGAATAGTTCCAGTTCAGAACACGCCATATGCGGTGGTGGAGCGGGGAGCTAATCAGCGCGTATGGCAGCGGACCACATTCGAAACGACGCCGACTGGAAAACAAGTGCCACAGGTTCACAAATACACAGAACTGGCCACGGGACTGTGCTATCAACAAAACGGCCAGTGGGCGGACAGCAAGGAGAAGATTGATATTCTGCCCAACGGCACGGCCGCAGCCACCCAAGGCCAACATCAGGCATATTTCCCCGGCGACATCTATCAAGGGATGATTGGACTGGTGACGCCGGATGGCAAACAGCTGCAAAGCCGGCCGGTGGGCCTGAGCTACGATGACGGCACCAATACCGTGCTGATTGGGGAATTGCAGGGCAGTCCCGGGGCCATATTGGGAAACAATCAGGTCATCTATACCAACGCATTCACGGGCTTGCAGGCAGACTTGCTTTACACCTATCGGAAGGGCGGATTCGAGCAGGAAGTCATATTAAGGCAGCAACCGCCCTCGCCGGAATCCTTCGGATTAAATTTCCAGACCGCCCGGCTGCAACTATTGACGGAATTTTTCGGCACCAACAATCCGGTTCAAACCCTCTCACCGGTCAATCCTCAGGACGGCTTGAGCGATACCACGTTGGCGTTCGGCCAGATGAAAATGGCTCAAGGCAAAGCATTTTCGATCGGAAATTCATCGCCGGGGACTTCTCGCGTCCGGAGGATTCCGGTATACAAAAGCTGGCTGCAACTGCAAGGGCGAACGATTTTAGTGGAAGAAGTGCCGTATCGGCGAATCAGTTCCCAGTTGCAGACATTGCCTGCGCCCGCAAATGCAGCCGCTTCTGCCGGATCTGCCGATTCGGTCATGCACAAGGTTTCTGTCACAAAGTTGCTGCCGCCAGCGCGGATGGTCCAGGCCAGCACCAATGCAGTACAACTTGCCAAAGCTGACCTTCAACCGAAGCGGGGCGTGGTGTTGGACTATGCCATAATGGGCGGCGGTTACAATTCCACTTTTCAGGCAGATACCACTTACTTTGTGAGCGGTGGGATACGGTATGGGAACTGATCAGGAAGAAGGCCCCTCTTGGATTGGTATCACGAACTGTCAGTTTTTAAATGGGGATATTGCTGTAACCGGTGATGAAGTTGAATTGTATAACGTGCTGATCTCAGCGCCCGATAGCGGCGATGGAATAATCTCGTTTTATACCAGCCTGATCGGGGAAAATGTCACTGTCGATGCTGGGGCTGTATTTGCCTTGGGTTGGGGGACCACCGCGTTGACCAATTGTCTTCTGACCTGTCCTCAAGTTTCGCCCGGCACACTAATCACCAACTCGACGGTTTGGCTGCCGTCACACACCAATCTGTATCAAATCGCTGGTGCGGGCGGCTATTATCTTGCTGATCATACCAACCGGTATGCGGGCACAACCAACATTAATCCGGCGTTGCTGGCCGGACTAAGGCAAAGAACCACCTATCCACCCATCGTTTATGCTCCGGCAACTATGTCAAGCTCCAGGGCTATGTCACCGATGACGGTAATTTATACCCAACGCCGAGCAATTGGTGGAGCCTGGTGAGCGGTCCGGAGGGGATGACATTCGATGATCCGACGCTTACGAACACGCTGGCAAGATTCATTGAGCCGGGCACCAATTACCTCAGTTTGTCGGCCTTTGACGGCCAGTTTACTTCCTTTGACCAAACCAGGGTTGATGTTGTGCGCAATCAAGCGCCGGTGGTCAATGCCGGAGTTGATCAGTTCGCTACCAACCTGAGCAATATCCAGTTGACCGGCAACGTTAGTGATGACGGTTTGCCATGTGGAATAACAAATGTTTGTTGGACGCTGGTGCAAGGACCTGTTGCAAACATCAACTCTTCAAATCAACTTTCAACCACCGTCAGTTTATCCATCCCCGGCTCGTATGTGTTCCGGTTGACCGTCGATGACGGCCAGGCAACCAACTCCGCAGATGTGACAATAACCGCCGCAGTTAGCTGGATCGCAATAGCCCAACACTTCACCGACGCAGACACCATTGACCATGAAGTTGGCAATGTCGCCAAATGCTTGAAGGCGGGCGTTCCAAAAGTGGCCGTCATTTGTCTGGACGCGGAACGCTTGCGGAAGATTGGCAGTGCCGTTTCCGGCAGTCTTGGTTCAGAATTGTCGACGCGGGTGGGGTATTTCCAGCCCGACCAATTCGTTACCTATCTAAAAGCAATACCCACAGAAATTCCCAAAGAGCAAACCACAGTGCGGCGCGGATATAAGATCAAAAGGGTTGTTTCAGAGCTTTCGACGGAGCAGCAAAAAGAAAAGGAAACCGTCGCCATCCGCGCGATTGCCGATTCAATGCGGAAAAAGTGACTATTTCTCTTCCAGAAAATATACGGGGCCTCTGACTTTGAACTTTGAATATGCTTCAATCATCCGCATCCGTAATTTGATCAGGCTTTGATTGGGAGTTTCCTCCGCATTGAAGATGGAGGTTTGCGACACTTTCATGTCCCGCGCGGCTTGGGCGCGCGTCCTGCCGGCCTGCCTGCGAAAAGTCTTTGCGAGCACGGCCAGATCGTTTTCATTCGTGGTTCCTTTATGCGCCATGATGAAATCCTAGCAGATATATCCAATTTAGCTACACTTTTTCCTTGCTCCAGTCCGGTGTTTCTTGATATGAAGTAGTGTATGAAGGAAAATAGTGCCTTGAAAAAACGAGTGGGCATCTGGATTCGGGTTTCGACCGAGGACCAAGCCCAGGGCGACAGCCCCGAACACCACGAGCAGCGCGCCCGCGAATACGCCAAGTTCAACGAATGGACGGTGGTTGAGGTGTATGACTTGGCCGGCGTGTCCGGCAAAACCGTCATGGAAAATTCCGAAGCCAAGCGGATGATTGCCGACGTGAAACGCGGCCACATCACCGGCCTCATTTTTTCCAAGCTTGCCCGCCTTGCCAGAAATACGAAGGAGCTTTTGGAATTCGCTGATTTCTTTCGGCAACACAACGCCGACATGATTTCATTGCAGGAAAAAATCGATACGTCGTCGCCCGCAGGCCGGCTTTTTTACACCATGATTGCGGCAATGGCGCAGTGGGAGCGCGAAGAAACGGTTGATCGTGTGAAAGCTTCCATTGCCGTCCGCGCCAAACTTGGCAGTCCGCTTGGCGGACCTGCTTCGTTCGGGTATGAATGGAAGGACAAAAAGCTGATACCCCATCCTAAGGAGGCCCCCGTCAGGAAACTCATGTATGAGCTTTTTTTGAAGCACCGCCGCAAAAAGACGGTTGTGCGGCTTCTAAATGAAGCCGGCCATCGCACGCGGAAAGGGGCGCGTTTCACCAGCAAGACCGTTACACGGTTGCTGCAAGACCCAACGGCCAAAGGCATTCACCGAGGGAATTACACCACTCGTAACGGCCAAACCAATCAATGTTCAATCAAGCCGGAAAGCGAATGGTATTTGCATGAAATCGCGCCACTCGTCAGCGAGGAGGTTTGGAACGAATGCAACAAGCTCATTGACGAATCTTACAGCAAACAAAAGCGCCCCGCGAAAAAGCCGGCGCATATTTTTGCCGGCGTTCTCCATTGCGAGTGCGGCCAAAGAATGTATGTGCCGTCGAACAGCCCGAAATACATCTGCCGGGGTTGCCGGAACAAAATCAGCATCGCCGACCTCGACGGAATTTTCTGCGAGGAGATCAAAGGCTATTCGCTTTCGCCCGACGCCATCGCCAAATATCTCGACAGTTCCAACGAAACGGCCAACGAGAAGGAGCGCCTTGTAGTTGTTCAACGGGAGGAATTAGAGCGCGTTCGGAAAGAGATTCAACGCACCTACGATTTGTACCAGCAGGAAAAACTGGACGCCAATGGATTCAGCAAATTCTACACCCCGCTTGAAGAACGCCGGAAACAGCTGGAGGCGGAGATTCCCCGTCTGGAGGCGCAGGTGGACATTCTCAAAGTGAATAACCTGTCAGCCGAAGAAATCGCTTCCCAAGCGAGCAGCCTTTACGACAACTGGCAGACGATGCAGCCCGAAGAAAAGCGCGAAATCGTCGAAGTCATCACCGACAAGATCATCATCGGCAAAGACGAAATAACCATAAGCCTCTGCTACGCTCCTTCTTGTAAAGATATGGCAAATAGGTGGCGGAAGGGGTGGGATTCGAACCCACGTTAGGATTGCTCCTAAGCCTGATTTCGAGTCAGGTGCCTTCAACCACTCAGCCACCCTTCCGTACAAATGTTTTGAAGACTCGATGCGCTGCGTTTCTGGCAAATATATTGTGCGTGCGTTGGTATCGGGGCAAGCTCATTCGTCTAACGACAGGCTGTCCCCCGCGACAGGCGCGGCCATTTTTCAGCTTGCACAACCAGGCAGACCCCCTACTTTTTCCACAGTTGTTAAAACAATGAACTGATCTTATGAAAACAAAACTGATGATTACGGTGTTGACGGTGTCGCTCCTGGCGTTTGTGAGCGGGTGCGCGTTGTTTGTGGTGGGCGCGGCGGCGGGCGCGGGTGCGGGCGGTTACGCCTGGATCAACGGCGAGATCAAAACCACCGAAGGGGCATCTTTGGACCGGACCTGGAACGCCACGCTCGCGGCAATGAAGGACTTGGAGTTCCCCGTGACGGATCAGGCAAAGGACGCCTTGGAGGCCAATCTGACGGCGCGCAACGCCAGCAACACCAACATCAGCATCAAGTTGAAAAACCTGTCCAGTACTTCAACCGAAATCCGCATCCGCGTTGGCACGTTCGGTGATGAGAATCTGTCGCGCACCATTCTCAACAAGATAAACAGCCACCTCCAGGCCGGTTCCTAGGTGCAACGGATGCGGCGATTGCCGGTGCGGTGACTTCCGTGCGGCGAACAAATCGGGCAATCCGAAACCGGTTGCCTCGATTGCAGGAACACCGGGTGGATGTTGAATTGGCTTGCCGTACGCTTTAACTCCGCCAAAATGGTTAACGTTCGAAACATGCGGGTGGCTGCCCGCACTCAAGCCAATGTAGCTCAGTGGTAGAGCAACGGTTTCGTAATTCTAAATTGAGAATTGTTTCGGTTTGCTTCCCCTTGCTTCCGCTTGTAAACACAGGACTTTTTTGATTTCGGCTTTGGCAGCGTTTGCACCTGATTGTATACAAAAACCACAAACCGTATACAAAAGCGATATACAATTTGGCACCAACCAAACTGATCAACACTACTCCTTGTTCTCTTCGATTTCGATGGCCTTGATCGAAGCTTCCTTCCCAGCCACCGACGAATACCGATCAAACACCGGCATGGGTTTGACGAACTCCACGGCGCGGTCTTGCAGGGCCAGCCCCAATTCGCGCAGGTTTTTTCCCGTGATCAGCACCG
>Ga0187851_10000230_pt1 | contig 57842 bp, 39 predicted proteins | sample June2016WEW_6_10_FD_132997 | JGI IMG/M metagenome (GOLD analysis project Ga0187851, IMG submission 132997) | Peatland microbial communities from SPRUCE experiment site at the Marcell Experimental Forest, Minnesota, USA - June2016WEW_6_10 | ecosystem: Environmental > Terrestrial > Soil >... | reverse complement strand
TGACATGGCCGGGGACCACTTCGTGGCTGACCAGTTGCAGAAACTCCGGCACCGAGATTTCGAGCGAGGCGTTGATCTCGTACGTCGCCTCATATTCCGGAGAGCCGTCGGCGCGCCGCGCGCGCCCCAGATAGTTCATGGAACCCGAAAACCAGGCCTCGCGGATGGGCAGGAAATCGATGTTGGCGCGCGGGATGGAGTGCAGTTCCGGCGGCAGATACGGCACGACATGGCGCGCGCTCAGCCCGTTAAAATAGCCGATCACCGCCGCGCCGAGGGTCTTGATGGAAGCCATGGAAACGGCGCGCGATTTGCGCCATGCATCCACCGCCGCCAGCAGCTCGTCGCGGGTGCCCGGCGTGAATCCGGCGCGGCCCAGCAACTCCGCCACGCGCTCGCGTTTCGCGGCTGGATCGGATGGCTCGGGCATCCGGCCCGTCGATGCCAGCACGCAGCGCTCATACGGCACGCTCTGCCCGCGCCCCAGGATTTCCATGGCCAGATCCCACATCGTCTCGAAGCACAGGGCCAGCCCCGCCAGGTATTCTCCGCGCATTCCGCCCAGCGCGGCGGCCTCCGCCTTCAGGCCGCGGATCGCGCCGCGAATGTCCACCGCCGCGAAGTACGCGTCCATGGCCGCCCGGTCGGGCGTCGCGGTGGAGACGCCGCCGGAGGCGCGCACCGGCGTCGCGGCCGGATGGGTGTAGGCCTCCGGAAGAGGCTCGTCGGAGAACCAGGAATCGGCAATGAAGCGCCCGGTGCCCGAGGCGCATAGGACGTCGCCGCCCCACAGCGTGTCGATCCCCAAAATGGAGTTGCCAATCAGTTCCTGCAGATGATCGCTCACGGCTCAATTTCCTCCTTATGCCAAACCGATCTCCACCACAGGTAAGCGCACAGGCCCACGAACAGCAGGGCGGAGACGGATTGCGAAATCATTTCATTGCCGTAGAAAGGCGTGCTGATCCAGTCTTCTGAGAAGCGCGGGATGAGGCGGCACGCCGCTCCGAATACGCCCCCCAGCGCGCCGCCGGCCATCAGTCCCGAGGCGATGATCACGCCGCGCTCGCGGATGACGTTGCCACGCGCGCCGCCGAGTTTCTCCGTGCGTCTGCCGTGGAAATGCGCCAGGACTCCGCCGACCAAAGCCGGCGTATTCAGCTCCAGCGGCAGGTACATGCCGAGGGCGAAAATCAGCCCCGGCACGCCCAGCATCTCCATGAGGACGGCGGTCGCCGCGCCCGCGCCGAACAGGATGTAGGTCACCGGTTGGCGGCTCATGAAACCCTCAACCAGCGCTTTCATGATCGACGCCTGCGGCGATGGAAGCACCACGCGCAAATCGCCCGGTGCGGCCTCGCCGAATTGAAAGGCCTGCGCCAGGACGACGATGGTCAGGCCCACCGCGACCGACGCGGCGATCACGCCGAGGAACTTCACTTTCTCCTGCGCGGCCGGCGTCGAGCCGAGCCAGTAGCCGGTCTTGAAATCGGTGATGGCCTGGCCGGAGACCGAAAGCGCGGTGCACACCATGCCCGCGATGGCCATGACGAAGAACATGCCCGCGGGGCCCGAAAGGCCGAAGCGCAGCAGCACGATGGAGGAGATGATGATGGTCAGCATGGTCATCCCCGACACGGGATTGCGGGCCGTGGTGGCGATGGCATTGGCCGCGACGGAAGCAAAGAAGAACGAGAAGACCAGCGTGAGAGCCAGGCCGGTCAGGATGACCACCGGAGAGGCGCTGAGATGACCGAGCAGCAGACCGACGCCCAAGGCGCTGACGACGACGCAGACGAGAATCGACAGGACCGAAATGTCGCGGTCGGTGCGTTCGCCGGTGGCGGCTTCTCCATGCCGGAAGGCACGCAGCGCGACGCCGAAACTGCCGGCAACGATGCGCATCGATTTCAAAATCCCGAAGATGCCAGCGGTGGCGATCGCGCCGACGCCGACGTAGCGGACGTAGCCGCGAAAGATCTGCACGGCGGTCATGTGGGCGATGGGAATCTGGGCGGGATAAACGGCCACGTCGGGCAGGTGGCGGCCGATCATCCAGATCAGCGGCACCAGCACGAGATTGGCGAAAACGCCGCCGGCGCACAGGATCATGGAACTGCGCAGGCCCATCACATAGCCCAGCCCGAGGATGAAACCGATGGCGTCGAAGCTGACCGCGACCTTGGCGCGATCGGCGAGCGTGCGCACGACCGGGACGAACTGAAAATCCAGGTACTCCTTCCACACGTGGAACGTTGTCGCCAGGAAGTCGTAAACGCCGGCGATGGCCGTCGCCTCGAGCAACAGCCGGGCCTGGGAACCGCCCTTTTCGCCCGTCACCAGGACCTCGGTAATGGCCGTCGCTTCGGGGTACGGCAGGCGGCCGTGCATCTCGCGCACGAAATAGCGGCGCAGCGGGATCAGAAACGCAACGCCCAGCGCGCCTCCGGCGAGACAGATGAAGATGGTCTCGACCGGATGCGGGTCGAGCTTCAAGATGTAGAGCGCCGGCAGCGTGAAGATCGCGCCGGCGACGACGGAGCCCGCGAGACCGCCGATGCCCGTGATGATGACGTTTTCCAGGATGCTGGAGCGGCGCGGATAGAGCCGCGCCAGGCCGATCGCCAGGATCGAAATCGGGATCGCCGCCTCCATCACCTGCCCGACTTTCAAGCCCGAATAAGCCGAGGCGATCGTGAAGACGACGCACAGCAGCAGTCCCCAGCCGACGCTTCGCGCCGTCAATTCGGGCACTACCGCGGAGGCCGGAACCACCGGCTGGTAGACGCTCCCGGGCTCGAGCGGCGTGTAGGCATTCGAGGGGAGTTCCGTGGTTGGAGCAGTCGGCATGCGGCGAGTCTCCTCAAGTGAGTGGAACCCGTATCCTACTACGATCCCGATCGATGGGCCGGGGGGTGCGGCAGCGAGTCTCGCGGCAACGGCGGACGGAGTTCCCGTCCGCGCCGAAGTGCGGATTGTGGCCTCGCGCGCGACGGCGGGACAGGGCCCATCGAACTGGCTGTGACGCTATCGAATCGACTTGCGTTCGAATCAAGGGGCAAGCCGGGATGGTTGTCGCCGCACGATTCCGGGCCAGGGCCGCCGGGCCGATCGATTTTCCCTGAAAAGGGAGGCGTTTACGACGATACGAATAACGTATGGGCATAGGCACACCGGTGGCAACAATCGATGAGCGCGTGACGAACCTCGTGGCCGGCTGCAAGCTGCCTACGTTCCCTTCCGTTGCGCTGCGTCTGATGCAGTTGATCTCGCAGGACGCCGTCAGCTACGAGCAGTTGGGCAGTCTGCTGCGAACCGATGCCGCGTTGTCGGCATCGATGCTCCGGGCGGCGAACTCGCCGTTGTTCGGCACGCTGGGTGAAATCCGGAGTATTCCCATCGCGCTGCTCACGCTGGGGATGGACCGCGTCGGCATGCTGATTCTCAACACGGCAATGTGGCGCATGGTCCCGGGCGGCCGCGGCCGCCAGTCGATGCGGCCGTGGTGGCGGCACAACCTGGCCACGGCGCTGCTCTCCAAGCACCTCTCGTACAAGAACATGGTGGACGAGTACAGCTACATGTGCGGTCTGATGCATTCGATCGGGCAACTCGTGCTGTTCGAGGCTTTTCCAATCCAGTACGGCAAGGTGCTCACACAGGCGTCGGAAGAGGGGTTGAATGTATTGGACCTCGAGCGGAACAATTTCGGCGTGGAGCACTGCGAGTTGGGCGCCGCGCTGCTGAAGAAATGGTCCATTCCCGGTGAAATGGTGGATGCCGCGGCGCACCATCACGATCCTGAAAACGCCACGAGCGCGACCACGCGGGTGGTGAGCATGGGATGCACGATAGCCACTCAGTTCGGTTTTGCGGTGACCCCCGCTCAGCCCAAGCCGGTGGAGGATCTGCCTTTACAGGTCCAGGAACTTCTCAGCGACGAGAAACTGCGCCAGGAGATCGCCGAAAGAGTGGACGCCATGGAGTGGACGCTGAACTAGAGAGTCACGCGATCCAGGACGACAAGCACCAAACGCAAAAAGCACGACCTCAGGAAGCACTAAGCGATGAGTTGTGTCAGTGTTCCTACCGGGGCGGCGGCAGGAACAACCGGCGCGGCGGCAGGAATAGGACACAGCGTCGTGGTCCCAGCCTTAGTCAACTGTTGCACGCAGCTTCGGGCGGGAGCTTCGATGGGAGAGCAGGCCTTCCCTTACCAGGTGTAGGAGACTATGGCCTGGGCGATCACGTCGTTGAGGACGCCGCCGATTTTCGATCCGACATTGGGCGCGATCACCTTGTTGGGCGCGGCACCGACATAATCGCGCACCTCCAGCCGCAGGTTGGCATGGGTGGTGAACCTGACCTTCACACCGACGCCGGCATCGCCCATGACCAGCGTCTCCCGCGTCGCCGTGAGGGCCGCGAACTCGCCCAGCGGCTGGGTCGCCGATTCCTTGCCTGTGCCCACCAGGATGCGCACGCCGCCGCCGAATGAGACGTACGGGCGGACCGCGGATGCCCGTGGCGCGAAGTACCTGAGAAGATCGCCCGTAATGATGTGGGTGTGCGCCCCGAAATCCACTTCCGTGCCGCCAGAGGCGAGTTTGAGGTCGCTGAAGCTGTACATGTAGCGCAATTCGCCGCCCCAGTGTTCAGAGGTGTCTCCACCGCCGAGGACGCCGAGCGCGCCACCGCTCTTGATGCCGGTAGTGGCGCTCCCCGCGGGATTGGTCACGCTGAGGCCAGGGGCAAAGCCGTAGCCTCCCAAGAGGCCGATATAGTAGGTTTGCGCACATGCGGCGCCGGCACTGACGAGTAACGTCAAAAAGATCCTCTTTAGCATTCTCTATACTCCCTTGATCCTCGCGCCGGACCGGCTTACGGATTGACCACGCGCACCTGCAACGAAGTGGAGGCGGCGCCCTCAGTGACGACCAAAACGGCCTGGGCCGCGCTGGCAATATTGTACGGCACGGTCACGTCCACGCGATATACGCCGATTTGGCCGGGATCGAGGCCCGCGAAAGTAACGGTGAGGGTGACACCTTCCAGTGTCACCACCGGCGGTGTGGCCAGAACCGCCGCGGGATTCGACGGTGAGGGGACGCCAGGCGGCACAACCGGCACGGTCGGCCCCAGGCCGTCCAGGTAAATCGAAATCGCCTGGTTGGGATGAATCGGGTTGGTGAAGTCGACCGGCTGGCCGTCGTCGTGTCGGATGACATTCGGCAATCCGGTCTGGCCGTCGCCCACCGCAGTGTGGAGAACCGCCGGGGCGCTGGCGTCGATATTCAGAGTGAACGGGCTGCTGAGGCCGCCGGGGGTGTGAATCACCAAGGTCTCGCTGCCGCCCACCGAAAGTGGCAGTTGCGCCTCGATCTGGGTCGGCGAGACCTGGAACAGAGGCAGCGGAATGTTGTCCACCATGACACAGGTGTCACCGAGCGTCGAAGGCAGCGGAGACGTGCCGGCCACGGCCGAATCCGGCGCCAGGTTCGTGCCCGAGATGAGGATCAGACTTCCAGGCGCAATGTCGGTTCCGCCGTCGGCGCTGTTGACCACGCCTGAGACGGAGGGCATGGCCAACGCGGCGTCAAAATCGGCCGGCAGCACGGTCAGGCCGGACTGGGTCAGAAGGATGACGGAGTTCTGATTCGCGGGAACTGCCAGGGTCCGGGTGAAGGGCAGAATGGTCTGGCCAATTTGTCCGATGGTCGGGGTTTGCAAACTCGTTGCCGTGACCGGTGCCTCGGTGATCGCGGTGCCGTTGTAGGTCTGAAGATAAAACGAGCTGTTGGTCGGATCAATCCCGAAGCGTTCCAACAAGCCGGGTCCCGAAGGGGTAGCGACGGTGGTGCGAAGCCCTGCCAGGACTCCGGCCTGTGGATCGGTCGCCACGCCCACGCCGGAAGAACTGCCGGTGGTGGACTCGAGTAGAGCGATCGGGGACAGGGCCTGGTCGAACACGTGGTTGTCGGCGACGAAAAGATTGTCGTTCAGCGCGCCATAAGCGCCCCCGAGCGAGTTAAAATCCTGACGCGAAACAATCCAGAAACCGGAGAACGCATCCCACAGGAGCACGTTGCCGTCCGGTTCGGCCAAGAAAATGGAGTTGCCCGACGGGGAGGATGCCAGCGTCGCACCAGGATCCACCTTGTTGATATCAGTATTGTCGTAGATGCCCAGGCTGGGTGGCGGAGCCGCATAATCACTGCTGAGGTCCACGCGGAACAGCCCCGCCGGATTACCTACATCGCGCACGACCGCCCAAATCTGCCCGTTACCCACGGCGATGGAATGCGGGTACGCCGAACCAAAAAAGATCGGGTCCAACGCGTCGACTGCGTCGGGGAAAAAGTCGGCGGTCGCGTGAGTCCTTCCGCGCTCGAAAATCCCGCCGCGCTGATCCGTCATGCCGGCCGCATGTTTAACGCTGCCCGCCGACGCGCCGCCGCGGCTGCAATCCGCGCTCACGGACCCGGCGTTGGCCTGACCGGCGCAGGCGGCCGAGGAAGAGGCCCCCGCGCCCAGCGCAGTCAGATCGAAAACGTTTGCAATCTGGGAATTGTCGCTGGTCACGATCAGCTTGGTGTCGTCTGTTGTGATGGCCATGCCGACCGGCGTGTTGCCGGTTCTCAGCGGCGGACCAATCTGTTGCATGGTCCCGGTGTCGTACACCAGAACCTGGTTCATGTCCTGGCGCAGCACGTAGACCTGACTGCGGACCGGGTCGGCCAGGATGTCCACGACCTTGCCCGGCACATCCACAATCTGGCCGCGCTGGTTCAAGTCGCGGGTATTAATCAACAGGCGCACCGTGGGGGGTATGTTGATCGAATTGGCGGAATTGATGGTGAGCGGAATCGTCGTTGTCCCCCGGGCAGTCTGGTAGGCGGTGACGTCGACGCTAATCTGCACCTGGGCCGGCGTCGTGCCGGAGGTCGCACTCAACTGGATACCCTGGGTACCCGACGGCAGCGACAGCGTGAACGGAGTGTTGTTGCCCCCCAGGTCGGCCACGTTGAGGGTCTGCGAAATCGAAGCCGAATTGCATGTGTTGGACAGGAATACCACGTCCTCCTGCTGCGCCGCCACCTGCGGAGCGGTGGCCAACGACCCGACCGGAAGAATGATCACGCCTTCATCGGAAACTGCATACACCGTGTTCATATCGCTGCTGAACAGGGTGCGCCCGGCGATCATTTGCGGCAATTGAATGCGCTCGCGGACGGTCAGATTGTCGGTATCGAAAATGTGCATCACCGGAGTTTCGGTCGCGGTGACCGGCAAGTCGCCATAGATCACGTTGCGCGAGTAATCGTAAGCATATCCTCCCAGGCGGTAGTCGCCGAGCACATAAGGAACCTGCGCCAGGCTCGCTCCTTCGATGGCCAGGTTCAGATCGAACAGGATCCAGCCAGCCATCCACCTCGTACCGTCCTGGTTGACGCTGACGGCGCGCGGGCCGAAGGGGGGTGAGGCCGTCCAACTGAGCGTATTGACCTGGCCGCTCCCCACCTTGTAATACAGCATCGCTGTCACGGTTCCGGTCTGGCCCTGCCCGCCTCCGCCGCCTTGCGCGACTTCGGTCAGTATGATGATCGTCTGCTGGTCGCCGGAAATGCCCGTCGAGGCATAGGTGATGTTGGCCGGAGTGGTCGCGAAGACGACCGGCAGGGACAGGCCGCCCGCAGGCGATACGCCCAGAACCTGTGTGCCCCCACTGGCCGGATCGAGCAGCAGAAACTGACCGCTAATCGTAGCCGTCGATGTGCCGGATGCCGTGCCGCACGTGGCCGGCGTGGCCTGGCCGGTGACCACCAGCGCCTGGTTGCCTGCGCCGAAGGCCACGGCCAACACCGGATTACCCAGCACCACTTCGCGCTTCGTGCCAGCCTGAAGGTCGAAGATCGCATAGCCGCCCACGGGCGCGGGCGCGGCGTAGAGATTGCAGTACTCGCCGACCACGAGGTAGCGGTTATCGGGCGAGAGCGCCACCGAGCTGGGCGGACCGGCGACCGTCAGCGGAGTGCCGAAGGAGTAATTCGACGTGCTCATCACCTCAACGCGGCCGGCCGTGAAATTGGAAATATAAAGCTGCCCACGGCTCTCATCGAGCGCGATGTCGGACACGGTGCCACGCACCGGCACTGCCGTTCCGAACGTGGCGGCAACGCATCCACCGCACAGCAGCACAAGAGCGACTATGCCGAATACCACTCGGCGCGCTTTAATAGTCATAATTCCTTCCTCTCCGGATGAGCGAACCTGAAGCCATACGTGCACGCACTGGATTCATGATATCCCTAAACCTTCTGCAAGCAAACAATCGTCTGACCTCGCGGCCAGTATTTGAACCTTGATTAAGCTTCAGCAATTCCCGTGCATAGTTGCAATCCCCGCCACGTCTACTTATCGGTGCAGTTGAGGAGCGGTCCGATGTTTTTGTTCGAGGCCGCTCGCAGGCCACCGCATTGCCCGCCTTCGATCCGCTGGTCAGTCCTCGCCAGAGCGCAATGGAGAACATCAATGCCAATTCAATGAGGCTTGTAATATACACAAAACAAACAACTTCAAGTCATCAACAAAGCTCCACGCTTCCGGCTCGGGTGGTGCGCCCCGGCCAATCGAACTGTGACCGGGACCTTCAACCTCTGGAGCTTCTGTTCGGAGATTCGAGACGTTTGAACGTCGCAATCGTGGCGCACAAGCGATTCTAGTATCGGGATATCTTAGGTGCCGTCCGCAGTGCTTGTGATTTCACCAGTATTACTAGTACTGCTTTCCCACTAACTCAAATAAGAGCCTGTGGCAGAAATCACGCATCGACGATTGTGAGCACCACCGGTGAAGAGAGCGAATACTTAATGGAGCGGGTCAAGCTGCGGCGCCCGCTGCCGGCCTGCAATCGACCGCAGCAAGAACGGCATTCGCAAGCTGAGCGAGGCTCTAGCTTGGCCGGCTTTGCTTACAAGGGGGAGCGAGGGCGTATGAAGCCAGCGCCTGCACAAAACAGACTTGACGCTAAACGGCCTGATCCAAGGTGATGACAGAGAATCCCGCGCCCTGCGGATCGGCCAGCATCGCGATGCGCCCGACGCCCGGTGCGCTGAACGGTCCGTGACGCAGCGTGCCGCCTAGCGCCCGCACCTTCGCGGCCGCCGCATCGCAGTCCTCCACCAGGACATAGATGGCCCAGTGCGACGGGATTCCTTTCCAGTCGTCGTCCATTGGCAGCAATCCGCCGCGCGCCAGACCGCCCGCGATGAATTCGATGTAGGAGGCCATGTTCGCACTGCTTTGTGTCTTCCATCCAAACATGCCGATGTAGAAATCGCGCGCCTGCCCGATATCCCGAGTCGCCAGTTCGCTCCAACAGACCGCATTGTTCTCGTTGAGCACCGCCGCGCCCCGGTGTCTCTTGCCCTGCCACAACGAGAACATCGCGCCGCCCGGATCCTTGCAGATCGCCATGCGTCCCGCGTCCATGACGTCGAATGGAGGTTGAATCAGGGCGCCACCTAGCTTGGAAACCAGCGCGGCCGACGCGTCGACATCCGGCGTGGCGAAGTATACGTTCCAATGTGCCTTAACACCCTGCTCAAGCAGCTTGGCTGACAGTGTATAAGCCGCGCCGGCGTCGCGTCCATTCAACCTCAACATGGTGTAGAACTCGTCCGGTCCCATTGGGTAGTCTTGCGCCGACCAGCCAAAAAGCTGGCCGTAGAATTGCTTTGCCGCAGATTGGTCCGTCGTGCCTAGTTCAAACCAGCAGGGCGTACCGAGAGAGTAATCAGGAACATCCGCCATCGCTCAATCCTCCGCCGGGTCAGTTTAACATGGGAACTTGGAAATTCAAGTCCAGAATCGGCTGTCAGGCTGTCACGTAGACAAATGTCTACAGGGGCTTTGCGGTAGGCGCCTACCGGCCTGACCGCCTCGGGAATCCCAGTCGGCCCGGTCAACTCTCAGTCCAATCGAATACCGCACCGAAAAAAACATTGCCCAATAACCGGCCCAGTCCTGATGGCGCGTAAACGACGCGGTCACGCGCAGGCCTCGCCGTCGCGATCGTGCCGCGTCGTGGTGCCATGAACTGCGTGTTCGCTAAGTCATTTATTATCAAAACATAGCGCGATTGCACCGTTGAGAATATGGCTCCCGTGCCTCACTTTGGGCAACAACTCGATGAATTGCCGCGAAATCCGGCGCTTCACTTCCGAAGCGCAGTTAAATTAATTTCTGAGAGAGAATCGCGCTCACCTGCACTCATTCAGCGGACCGTGGATTGAGACCAGGTGGGTCGGCTGGCAGAGAAGACGCGGCGCTCGTGCGCTGCTTCCTAAACGGCTCGATAGAGACTGCGGGTGATGGTTCGGGCGGGCTATCGAAAAATGGCGTGCGCCGCCCTTGAGGGCATGCCATGCCATAGGGTGTACTACGAATGCAATACGATTCATCTACCGCGAAAAGGCGTAAACGCCGTCCACACCTGTCATTACAAATGAGTTATGGTGATGAAAGAAAATCGAAAGAGTTGGGCAAAGTATAATGCAAAACAAAATGCGTTAGATTTGTATTATAGTTTCAAAATCAATGACTTACAGGTTGACCAGGCGAAAACTGGTTGACATTCACCACACATCAAGCATACGATTTGCTTGCGAAGGTTCTAGTACTGAGGTTTCGTAAATTGAGCGAATAGCGTTGCACTTCAGCCCTAGAGTTTAGAGCACATTGGATTTTCCAAAATCTGGTCTATTTTCAGACCAAGTTGGCACCCTAAATTGTATACGCTTGTCATTCCGTATTCTATGCAGAAAAACTGGTGACAAAGCGTCCGCGTTTGAATCGAAGGCCGCGCTGGAGTGCCGGGCACTCCGATGTCGAGGCAGTCGTTTTTCCTAATTCCGAGACAAGGTAAATGGGACTGGAAGGGGCGAAGCCTGCCTTTCTGAGCCCAAAACACAAGAAAATGGACCAGCTTTGTTGGTACGCGTTGCGAACGAAATCGCGCCATGAAAGGGTCGCGGAGGAATATCTCAAGGGCCGGGGAGTCGAGGTATTTCTGCCGCTATACAAGTCCAGAAGGTTGTGGAGCGATCGGGTCAAGATCATCGACCTGCCACTCTTTGATGGATACCTTTTCTGTAGATTCGCCGCAGGGCATGCGCTCGTGGCACGGAGTGCGCCGGGGGTGCTTTACATCGTGAGCTGCGGCGACGATCCTGCGCCGGTGCCGGAGGGTGAGATTGAAGCGGTGCGGCGCATCCTCGGAAAGGGCCTGGTGGCGTCGCCGACGCCGTACCTGAGAGAAGGCATGCGGGTCAGGATCCGAGGCGCGGAGTTCGAAGGCATGGAAGGCCGGTTGGAAAAGGTGAAAAGTCAATCCCGGCTGGTCTTGTCGATCCACCTCCTGCAGCGCAGCGTAGCTTTCGAGGTGGGCCCGGAAATGGTCGAGGCAATCAACTGAATGGCGCTCCTGATCAGGCGGAGCAAAGTGGTAAGTATTCGCGTGTCGGACGACGAGTTCCGGCGGTTGAAAGAGATGTGCATGGACACCGGCGCGCGCTGCGTGAGCGACCTGGCCCGCGACGCGATGTTCAAACTCATCCGGAGCAGAGATGTGCGCCAGGGGTCCGAGGATGCCGAGCTGCAGACGCGTGTGCGGGAATTGGACGAGAAGCTGAACGCGCTGCAAGGCAGAGTCTCGCGGCTGGCGATGCTGGTCCTGGAGGGAGAACGATGATTCCTCCATGGATCTCTACTTAGCAACCTCGGACGTGCCTCGAGCGCGCGGCCCGGCAGCTTTACGCACGCTGCCAGCGAAGCCGGGCTAAAGGGTGGTTGTGCCAAGCCATGGTTGAGAAAGTGTGTTGAATCATCTGCCAGGAGTCGGGTATCACTATGCGCGTGCTCTTATTAATGCTTTTTTTCACGGTTGGAGCTTCCTCTCAACAGTCGAATCCCAACCGGCCTGCAATGGTACCGGAGCTGGGCGCCAATCTGCCGGCACAGGCCGTCGGACCGAATGACCTGATTGCGGTCTCAGTATACGATGCTCCAGAGCTAAGCCGCACGATCCGCATTAGCGCCGATGGTTACATACGGCTTCCCATGCTGAAGACGCGCGTCAAGGCGGAAGGTCTCTACCCGGCCGATCTGGAGGTCGCCATCGCCAAGGCACTGCGTGAGGGCGACATTCTTGTCGATCCCTATGTAACCGTTACGATCGCTGAGTATCACAGCCGCCCGATCAGCATTTCCGGAGCCGTCAAGATGCCTGTGGTCTTTCAGGCTGATGGCCCGACCACGCTCCTCGAGGCGCTAGCCCGGGCGCAAGGGCTGCGAGAAGATGCCGGACGCGAGATTCTCGTCAGCCACTCGCAGTCCGGGCCGGATGGAAAGCCAATCACACTCACCCGCCGCATTCTGGTGCGCGGCCTGATCGATGAGGCCGACCCCGATCTCAACGTGAAGCTCGTGGGCGGAGAGGAGATTCGAGTCCCCGAGGTTGGCAAGATCTACGTCGTGGGCAACGTGAAAAAGCCCGGCGTTTTTCCAGTACAGGATGGTTCCGACACGACCGTTCTGCAGGCGGTCGCGCTAGCTGAGGGTCTATTGCCCTACGCCAACCATCAGGCCTACATTTACCGTCGCGAGGGCGCCGGCTCGAAAAACGAAATCCCGGTTGAACTGGGGAAGATCATGCAGCGCAAGTCACCGGATGTTCCACTGACCGCGAATGACATTTTCTACATTCCTGAAGACCATGGGAAAAAGATCGGCATGGCCGCACTCGAAAAGATTCTTCTGTTCGGCAGCACGGCTGGCGCAACAGCTCTAATCTACACGGGAGTTAGGTAAGTCGAAATCACTATGCCCAAGCCTGACGACAAGGAAATCCGCGCTCTCGCCGCTCCCGATCCCGGCGGCACGGTGCCCGCGATTCAGGAACGCTACACCATTTACCCGTCCTATGGCTACGAGCCGGAGGCCGAGGAGAAGAGCGTTCCGCTCTCTCACTACCTTTGGATCCTGAAACGCCACAAGTGGCGTATCTTGTCTTTCGTCCTGTTCTCGGTAATTGCCACAATACTGATCTCCTCACGACTTACTCCGATTTACGAATCCACCGCCAGTATCGATATCGACCGCCAGGCGCCGACCGGTGTCATTGGTCAGGATGCCGCCCGGATGGCCCCCAACGATTCGGATCAGTTCTTGGCCACCCAAGTCAAAATCATACAGTCCGACTCAGTTCTGCGCCCGGTGGTGCTGCGTTTCAAGATTCCTGTCACCGAAATCACACCCCTTGACGGTGACCTGCCTACGACACGCGCACAGAACGCTCCCATAACTCTCAAACGTCTGAAGGTCTCGCGGCCGCCCAATACCTACTTATTACTCATCAGTTATCGCTCTCCTAACCCGGATCTCGCCTCCGCAGTCACCAATGCAATCGCTCAGAGCTATATCGAGCACACTTACAACATTCGTTTCCGAGCCGCGGCCGGCCTGTCCGCCTTTATGGAAAAGCAGATGGAAGAACTGAAGGCGAAGATGGAGCGCTCCTCAGCTGCCCTGGCACAATTCGAAAGGGATCTTAGCGTCATTAACCCGGAGGAAAGAACCAGCATCCTATCGTCCCGCCTTCTCCAGATCAATACCGAACTCACGAACGCCCAAGCCGACCGGGTCCGCAAGCAGGCGACGAATAACTCGGTGAAGGGAGGTTCCCTCGAAGCCGCGCAAGCCTCCAGTCAGGGTGAACAGCTTCGGAAGCTGGCTGACCGCCTGGATGAAGCCCGCGAGAAGTTCGCCGTGGTGTCGGCGCAGTATGGCTCCAACCACCCGGAGTATATCAAGGCACACTCCCAACTGACCGAATTAGGAAGGCAGTTCGACGTCCTGAAGAACAACATTGGCCAGCGCGTCGCCGTAGAGTACCGCGAGGCGGTCAACCGCGAGGAAATGCTGAAGAGCGCAGTGGCCGAGACTAAGGTTGAGTTCGACCGCCTAAACGCTCGCTCCTTCGAGTACCGAGCCCTGAAGCAAGAAGCCAATTCCGACAAAGGTTTATACGAAGAACTGGTGCGCAAGATAAGAGAAGCCGGCATCAACTCCAGCTTCCAAAACAGCTCCATCCGCCTGGCCGATCCAGCGCGGCCGGCCTACAAGCCCGTATTCCCGGACCTGAAACTGAATGCGCTGCTGGCGCTCTTGTTTTCCACCCTACTGGCAGTGGGTGCGGCCGTCCTGGCGGACACCCTGGATAGTACGGTCCGTGATCCTGAGCAGATCCAGCAGGGCCTGAAGACCGAAGTCCTGGGCTCGCTGCCTGTCGTGAAGCATTGGCGGGGCCGACTGATGCCAATGGGATCGAATGGAACCAATGGTTCCGATTTAGCCATAAGCAAGCGCGATGACCAGGCATCCGCGTACGAGGAGGCAGTCCGAACGCTCCGCGACTCGATTCTGCTTTCCGATCTTGCGCGGCGACCACGGACGCTGTTGATTACGTCCGCCACACCGCGCGAGGGCAAGACTACCGCCGCCATGCATCTCGCCGTCGCCCACAGTCTGCAGAAGCGCAAGACCCTGCTAGTCGACGCCGACTTGCGCCGCCCGAGCATTCACGAACGCCTGAACATCGAAAACGAGCGCGGCCTTTCTAGTGTCATCAAGGGAGAGGTGGAATGGCGCGAAGTCGTGCGAAAACCAAAACCCTATCCCGACCTGGACGTGCTGCCTGCCGGCCCAGCCTCCCGCCGCGCCGCCGACCAACTCGGCAGCGTCCTACAGAAGGTTCTCACGGAGGCGGAGTCGGATTACGATCTGATTGTCATCGATTCACCTCCATTGCTCGGTTTCGCAGAACCGCTCCAGATGGCGGCTATTGTGGATGGCGTCGTTGTCATTACGCTGGCCGGCGAGACGGACAAGAACGCCGTCGGCAGCGTCGTGAACAGCCTGAGACGCCTCAAGGCGAATGTGATAGGCGTCGCGCTTAACGAAGTCCGCCAGGACATGAGCGACCGCTATTACTACTACGGCTACTACGGGAAATCTTACAGCAAGTACTACAAGCCTACGAACGGTTGAGCAGAGGTTGCTTGCCAATCGGAGAGGTTGAAAGTCAACAACAAAGCCCACTCGGCGGGTGCCCAGCGGACACGACCAGCACGGGCGATCGCCGGCAGCCAGGCGTACGCCATAAGTAAGTGGACCAAGATAAAGACGGTCCATGTTTTCCCAACCTTAGCAAACCGTAGTTGACGGGTCGGGGACAGAAGGCAAAGACCGTAGCAGAGGCGGGGTCATTGGCAAGATCCACCATGCGGACCTGGAGTTGTTAGTCCCACATTGTCAGGAATCACTGATACAGGGAAATCACAGGCCGCTTGCTGCCACTCCTTGCACGGAATTTGGAACGCTGAGTGGCAGGCTGTCAAGAATATCTATTGTATTGCTGTCGCGTGATGGTCCGCTAATTTGGCAATCAGGGCACGCCACCCTGAAGACGTTCCGACATTGATCCGTTTCCCATGTCGATAAAGGTCCTTTTCATCTTCGGTACCCGCCCCGAGGCCATCAAGCTCTGCCCAGTCATCCGCCACATGAAGTCCCGCCCCGACGACTTCGAGGTGCGTGTCTGCGTGACAGCCCAACACCGGGAGATGCTTGACCAGGTGCTTAACGCCTTCGAGGTCGTGCCCGACCACGACCTCGACCTTATGCGTCCTGGCCAAACCCTTTTTCAATCCACTGCCCGCATCATGGCCGCTCTTGAACCCGTTCTCGCCGAAGAGCAACCGGACATCGCACTCGTTCAAGGCGACACCACGACTACTTTTTGTGGTGCCTTGGCCGGTTTCTACGCCAACACTCCAGTCGGCCATGTCGAGGCCGGCCTTCGCACCGGCGACCCGCGCGGACCATTTCCCGAGGAAATGAACCGAGTGCTGACCGGGAGGATCGCCACCTATCACTTCGCCGCCACTCAAATCGCCGCCCAAAATCTTTACCGCGAGGGCGTGGACCCCGCAACTGTTACGGTCACGGGAAACACCGGCATTGACGCGGTCTTGCACGTCAAGGAGGCTCTCGATGCCGGCAATCTTCAGGGCCTGAGTGGATTCCGCCCTGACGATTCGAAGAAACTCATCGTCGTCACAGCGCACCGCCGCGAAAGCTTCGGCAACGGCTTTGAGCAGATCTGCGCGGCCATCCTCCGCCTCGCCCGGCGCGATGATGTCGAAATCGTTTACCCCGTCCATCCCAACCCGAATGTGCGGCGAACTGTGAGCCGGCATCTGGCGGGGCAGCCGCACATTACGCTCCTCGATCCCATGGGCTATGTCCCCTTTGTAGACTTGATGCGCCGGGCCTATCTCTTGCTGACCGATTCGGGAGGGATTCAGGAAGAAGCCCCATCACTACGCAAGCCTGTGCTGGTGCTGCGAGATAAGACAGAGCGCCCCGAGGCTGTGCTCGCAGGAACGGCTCGACTCGTTGGCACCAACGAGTACCGAATTGTCGAAGAGACCGAGCAACTATTGGATGATCCACAAGCTTACCGGCGGATGGCCCGCCCACACAACCCATACGGAGATGGCAGGGCCAGCGAAAGGATTGCGAACCTACTGGCAAGCCGGATGGCCGAGTCCGCAGAGATTCGAATGGAAGATCCTGTTCCAGCAGGAACTCAGAGCCTTCTTCGCCGGTATGACTTATGATGGTTGATTTTTCTCCCGCATCGATCCCCAGTCAAAGACGGGAGGACGGTCTCCTCGCTCATGCAAGAAACGTCTTTTCTCAAAACGGTGAGGACGGCATAATCACTGCGATTTTTTCCTTGATCGGTTGCACAAACCGAGTTTGCTGCGAATTTGGGGCTTGGGACGGTGTCCACTTTGCGAACACGCGAAGTCTTCTGCTCAGTGGCTGGCGGGGCGTATTGATCGAGTCCGAGCCGAGCCGCTTTGCCTCCCTGCAGGCGACCTACCGGGCGAATCAGCTGGTAGCGTGTGTCCAGGCGCTCGTAGACGACGACCGAAACACCGTGGGGTCGCTCCTGAGGTCGGCGGGCGTCCGCGAGGAACTCGATTTTCTTAGCATCGATATTGATGGGGAGGACTATTACACATTCAGAAGTCTGGACGTCAGGCCGCGGGTCATCTGCGTCGAGGTCAACGCCGGACACCGCCCCACAGACGGCGCGCTCCTGCCTCGGAGCACGGCCGCGCGCAACATCGGGCAGCCCCTGCAATCCTTCGTTGACGCCGGCCTGCGCCTGGGCTACCGCTTGGTCTGCTATTCGGCCAATGCGTTTTTCCTCAGAAACGACATCGGCCATGTCGCCGAGATACCAACATTGTCCGCCGAAGCGGCTTACCAGCAGTTCCTCTGGCACTTGGACATTCGCGCCAGACGGTGGCTGTACATGGTGAACAAAGGCTGGGTTGATCCGCGGTTTGAGTACCAGAACCCCTATCTTTCAGCTTCCCACCTGGAGCTTTCCGCTGGAGAGGTATTGCGAATCTATGTCACCGGACTCAACGAGAAAGTCAAACAAGAGGCGCGTTCCTGGCTCCTGCGGGTTTCTGCCGCACGGGCGCCAAAGCAAATCAGCAATGCAACAAATCACGAACGGATCACTCTTTGATGAGTGTAACAGTAGGAACGAGGCCGAACCTCCGAAGATCACGGATCTTAGTGCTTTTTCGCAACTCCCTCTCGCGAACAATAGATCGGCCGCCCATGAATACTGTGCGGCGCCATTTCGGTTCCCAGGCCCGCTTACTTGCGTCGCAGAGCCTGTCTGCCTTGATAACCCAAGGCCTGCGCGTGGGCATAGCCCTGCTGATCATTCCTATTACTCTGACCTACCTTGGTAAGGAGCGCTATGGGTTGTGGATGCTGACCCTGTCCACGCTTAGCTTCATTGGGCTTCTCGATGCTGGTTTGGCGCCAACGCTCAAGAATAAAATGGCCGAGTCCTATGCTCGGCAGGACGAACCCGAATTCCGTCACTACGCTTCTGGTGGATTGCTATTGGGTTGCGTGGCAGTCCTCTTGGGGCTCCTCCTTCTGCCACTTATCAATTTAGTTGATTGGTCAGCGTTTTACGGCGTTACGGGCCAGGTGCCTAGGGCCGAAGTACAGCGCCTGACGCTGGCCTGCTTTTCGATTTCCGTGCTGTCAGTCGCCCTTTCGTCCGTCGACGCTATGTTTGCGGCACGAATGTTGCTCGGTACGGTGTACCTTTACAACTCGGTTGCTTTGGTCGCCGGCGCCGCCGCTGTTTTGACTGCTGTTCATCTGCACGCGGGAGTTGCCGTCCTGGCAATCACAGCCTCCGCACCGCAAATCGTGGCGCGCATCGCACTACTGGTTCCCGCTCACCGTCGCGGCATGATCCAGGTCCCCGCGTCTTCCCGTAGCATGCGATCGCTGTTGCGCAGTGTCGTGCCGAACTCAGCATCGTTCCTAGGCATCAAGTGCATCGAGGTCCTCATCGGAGCGCTTCCGAATCTTATTGCGTCCCGGTTGGCTGGCCTATCCGCCGTTGCGATCTTGGCGGTTGGAATGCGAGTTACGTTGCTGCCCTTGATCTTCCTTGCGGCAATTGTACCGGTCTTCTGGCCAGCATTCACCATCGCTTGGGCCAAGGGTGATCTGGAACACATTCGCAAGCAATACGTCCCGCTAGTTGGAGTCACTGTAAGTCTCTTAGGTCTGTATGCGGTCGCAAGCATTTTAATCGGTCCAATGATTGTGAATCTGTGGCTTCATGGAGCACTCTTCGTGCCCCGGCCCATCCTGGGAATATTGGGCATTTGGCTCGTGCTCCAGGGCATCGCCCACTGGGTTAGCACGTTCTTGCATAGTATTACCGATTTGCGTTCGCAGTTGATCTGCTATACGGCACAGGCGCTGGTGGCTGGCGTGCTCGGAGCCACGCTGTGCGCTTCATACGGGTTGCTCGGGATTACCATCGGCATGACAGTTGCGTTGGCGCTGGCGAATCTCGCACCGTTAGGCTGGCGGGTGTATTCCAAACTCAGCGAATCGCCGAGGCGTGGATGATTTTTCGCGCGATTGCATACCGGCGTAGCAAGCTCATCGGTTTCAGTCGGCTGCACTGCGCGCGGGCGAGAACAGTTCCATTATAGACCCCAGAATCGCGATGCCAGTGAATACAAGCAATTATCCAGCAGCGCCGGTTCCTTTCACCATCAATCAAAGACGACCTCCCGCAGTGAGACGGTTTCCCTATGCTATCTACGCCATTTGCATAGGTGCGGCCGTCACCTATTTAGTAAGTGCAAGCCACTACGCGCTGCCAGCACTCTTCATCCTTGCACTACTGCTGCCGATCACCTTGACATTGGTGCCACGGTCGAGACCGGACTGGAGGCAGCTCCTTACTCCACACAACATGGTGATCATCTTCTTTCTGCTGGAGGTGTTTGGGGAGCCACTTAATCTGACGGTTTTCGATGCCTACTCACTTATCCCCAGGCACATTCATGCCACCGATACCGCGGTCAATAGCGTTTTGATGCTTCTTGGGTGCGCCTTCGTCGGTTATGTAATCGGCTATTCCCTTAGTGCGGGCCGTGCCCGCCAGCCGCGTGAGGCCAGAGCAAGCGTCACCCAGAATCTAATTCGCGGCGAACTTGGAATCGTGGTTTGCTTCATTGCCCTCGGATGCTTGTCGCTGTACTTATATTATGATGGCATCTCATTGTATTTATACCATTTGTCCCACCCGGAGGGCCACAAAGAACTAGCAGCCAATCTGTCTAGCACGTGGCAGGGTGTCAGCGGCGTCTTACTGAAGCCGTTTCTAACGTTTGGTATAGTCGGTTTTTGGTGTTACGCGATCGACCGTCTACCCAATGCGACACGTGTCCTAAGCGCTACGGTATTAACAGTGGCAGTGCTGCCTCTGATTGTCCTCGCTTCGGCCAGCTTTAACAGGGCATCCATGTTGGTTCCCGTCGTCGGCGTCCTGACGGTGTTTTCCAACCGGATCAGGCGCCTGCCGCTTGTCGCCTTCACCGTGATCCTTGGTATGCTGCTGCTCCTGGCCGCCAGTTGGGCCACATATCGTTCGGGCAAGACGGCCCTCGCAGAGTTCCAACTGCTCGATCAACTGGGCAAGGCACCGACGTCATTAGAAGCCGAGTTGTCCGACATCCTTGTGACCTCTACGGCTCTTCACCGATTAGACACGGCTGGTGAGCCGCCTTGTTGTCGATTTACTCTCATCGACTCCGTTCTGTCGCCCATTCCAGTCCTCGGTAAACGGTTCCGCGATAATAGCGGTCAAACTGTATACAACAAGCTGATCTATGGAGACGTTAGCGTTGCGGACCAGGTGATACCTTTCTATTTTGAATTGTTTTACAATTTGCATCTACCCGGAGTTTTCATAGGGTATTTTTTCTTAGGGAAAGCGATATATTACTTACAGACATTGTACTTAGCGAGCAACAATACCTGCGCAATTAGAGAGTTTTCAATATTCATGTTATCATTTTGGGTGGCTCTATTAAGTATTTATTCAATAGGCGTACTTTCTCAAATTCTTCTTTACTCTTTATGTCCCGCCTATATCATCTTGTGGATAACGCGCAAACACAAGGCCCAAACAGGCAGTGCGGTAGTTAAGTATTGCCTCCGGACCCAACACCAAAGGGCCTGATCATGCACAATACGCACCACGTTTCAGCCTGCGACTGATCCACACGATTCAACGGGAACCCATATGCGCATTTTGTTCACTGCGCACAGCTATCCGCCCGATGTATCCGGCATATCGGAAGTAGTCAGTCAGCTTTCGCGGCGTTTAGCGCTTCGCGGCCATGAAGTTCACGTTGCGACGCAGCTTCGAGCTGGCACTGCATCCTTCGAGATATTAGACAACGTTCATGTCCACCGCTTTGCTGTCACAGGAAATGGTGCTTTCGGAATGGCGGGTGCCGTCAGAGAATACGTCACGTTCGTAACCGATTCTCCCTGGGATACAATCGTGATGCATTGTGCGCAGATCTGGACGACCGATGCATTGCTACCGTATATCAGCGCCCTGCCGGCGGCAAAAGTCTTTGTTTTTCATGGAATCTCGGCCTTAACAGACCCGGCGTACCAGCAATACTTTGGCCGCCTGGCGGACGTCCTACGTAAAATGGACGCAGTCGTCAGTCTTTCAGATCTAGTTGAAGATACCCGGTTCTGTAATGCATTTGGGCTGCCCCCGCCGACCGTCATTCCAAACGGCGCCGATCTTGAGTGCTGGGTGAAGGAGCGTCAAGGGATCCGGAAACGATGGCAAATCGGCGACCGCCCATGGCTCGTGACCGTATCGAACCATAGCCCCCTCAAAGGTCATAAGGGGTTCTTTCAACTCGCCCGAGAGGTAAGGCGCGAGATTCCGCAGTTGGCAGCCACAATCATTGGCTGCAACTACCCGGCAGCAAAATATAATCTCGGCACGCTAGGCATAAAGGGAGGCTGCTGGTACCGCTGCTGCGTTCAGAGTGGGCTCCAACGGGGAGTCGATCTCCGTCAGGGCGCGCCGCGCCCTGACGTAATAGCGGCAGTGCAGGAGGCGGACATCTTGATCTGCTCATCATCTTGCGAGGCCTCTCCGCTATCAATCATCGAAAGCATGGCGGCCGGCACACCCTGGGTATCCCTTGACGTCGGATGCGTCCGAGAGAACGCCGGCGGGCTTGTCGTGCGATCCCTCGACGAGATGCGGTCAGCCGTCCTGAGTCTCCTCCGCGATGCCGCGGCCCGTCGCCGCCTCGGTTCACAAGGCAGAGCACGAGCTGTGGCTAAGCACGACTGGAATTCCGTGGTGTCCCAGCACGAGGATCTATACAACCGTATATGTCACACAATGGTGTCCTAATCCTACCGCGAAGACAGTGAGAATCCTAAGCGTTGTCAGAAAACAGTACTACGGTGCCAGCGGAGCCATTGAGCCCATGTGGCATTGGTTCACGGACCCGCTCCTCGATCTCGGTCATTCAGTAGAACATTTTGACCATTTTGAGACAAACGCCCGCTACGGCTTTGACGCGTGTGGTGAAAAGTTCCTTCAGCGCCTGCGCTCCGGCGGCTACGATGTCGTCTTGTATCAGACCCCGGGCCAGGATCAAATGCCGCGCGCGGCCATCCAAGAAGGCAGCAGACACACGGTTCTGGTTGCTTGGAACAGCGACGATGATTGGCAGTGGGAGCATACAATCTGCATGGCTCCCCTCTTCACTTTTATGGTTACCACGTATGCGGAGGTATATTCGTCGAACAAAGACGCTTATCCGAACCTGCTTGTCAGTCAGTGGGGCTGCTATGACCGTTTGGCCAAGTTTGCCTCTCCAAAAGATCACGCCTTTACGTTTGTAGGGCGCCTGTACGGAACACGAGTGAGAGACTGCAAAACATTGTCGCAGAAGGCCGGCTTAAAAGTATTCGGCGCGGGCTCACGGCTGCTGAAACTGGGCATTCCCGAGTTTCCAGGTTCATCCCGCATTCCCTGGCTCAGCGGGCGGCCGCTCGCCTTTGAACAAGTGCACGACGTCTGGAATCGCAGCTTCATTTCCTTCACGCCCATGGAGGCTAGCGTTCCAAGCATGAGCTTGCAACTGAAAGGGCGCGCGTTTGAGATGGGGCTGTCGGGAACACTTATGCTAACGAACAGCAACCCGGCGCTCGAGGAGTACTACACCCCATACAAGGAGTATGTTCCCTTTCATGATTTAAACGATTGTGCGGAGAAGGCGCGCTACTATCTTGCCCACGACAATGAGCGCCAGCGTATCGCTAACGCTTATCACGACAGGACCTCCTCAGAGCATTTGTGGCAACACCGCTTCCAAAAGCTATTCCGCCAAATCGGCGTATGAATGCACCAACGGTAACGGTCGCGATTCCTTTCTTCAATAGTGAGTCAACGATCGCCTACGCCATCGAGTCGGTGTTGGCACAGGAGTTCACGGATTTCGAACTGCTGCTTGTTAACGACGGTTCGACCGATGGCAGTGTCGAGGCTGTGAGGCGATATCTGGACGGGCAACGCGTGCGACTGGTGGACGATTGCAGCAATCTTGGGTTGGCACCGCGGCTGAACGAGATAGCCGCATTGGCGCGGGGATGCTACCTGGCTCGAATGGACGCGGACGACATCATGCACCCCGCTCGACTCCGGAGGCAGGTCGAGTATCTCGACGCTCATCCGGATGTTGATCTTGTCGGCACCGGCGCTTACTTCATCGACACGGACTACTCGATCATCGAGCGCCGGATTACTCGCCACGTCCGGCTGTGCCGGAAGTTCTCATATCTCCAATTGTTCCACCCCACAGTCACGGGGCGACTGGAATGGTTCCGCGACAATCCGTACAGTGGCCAATTCCTTCGCTGCGAGGATATGGAGTTGTGGCTGCGCGTGGGTGGCGGGCCCAATATCGCTTCTATCGACGATCCGCTACTGTACTACAGCCGGTTCACAACTCTCGACGCCAGTAAAACGCTCATGTCGTTGCGACAGTACCGGGAAATCCTCCAGCTTCACTCTCACCGCACCTGCCCGGCGTGTCGGTTGCGCGAGGTTGCCGTCACTAGAATAAAGGAGGTCGTCTATCGTACGCTGGCTACAGTTGGATTGCTGAGACAGGTCGTCCGATTCACGTGTTCCACTTCGAAGAGTGGAGTGGAGAGCGGTGCGGAACTCCTCCTTCAATCCATCCTGGCACGCGCCACGAAGAGCGGACAGGCACATACGCGCAGCATGCCCGAAGGAACGACTCCGGCGAACTCCGTTCAGGTGGGAATCAAACGGAGCGCCGATCGGGGACTCCACTACCCCGCGCCGGAACACTTCTTCTCGCCAGACGAGCATTATCCGGAGTATCCATTTGCGCACCTATCGACAAAGCCGAATCCTGTCTACCGAATTGTGCGGGAGTTGTTCCGGGAAATGCGCTTGGACTTGCCTCATTACGGTACCGCAAAGTGGAACCCTCTGGGCGAATGGATACAACGCGGCCAGACAGTCTTTACCCTCGTCAACTTCGTTACGGAGCGACGTCCGCTGCAGCGCCGCGAAGATTTCGAGGCTATGCTGACTCACCCTTCCGTCATACGCGTTGTTCTGGACTACATCATCATCGCGACGGGCGATCCGTCTCTTGTCAGCTTTGGCAACGCGCCTGTCCAGTCGGCGCAGATGGATAAGCTGGCGGAACAAAGTGGAGCCCTTTGTTTGCAGACGTTCTATCGCCGCCATGCGGGGTCTGAAGTGGGACCTCGCGACTTGCGCTTGTACATCTCGCGAGTGAATTCGCTCGGTGCCAAAGAATCTGATCGAGTATTGGACCCGCGGGACGAAATCACATTCGACCTTGGCACCGGCAGTCTGCTCGACAAACTGCCGGCGACCGCATTCTCTGACTTTCGTATCGAGGATTACGGCAGCGACGCGACCAACATCTTTCATCGCAAAGGCAGCCACCTCTATAAGCTCCACCGGGACGTAGTAGACAGCGATGTGATCTTCCACGTGGCCAAGCTCAAGACACACGGAAAGGTGGCCATGACAGGCGCACTGAAAGGCGCCGTCGGAGCTGTCAGCCGGAAGGAGTGCCTCGCGCATCACCGTCACGGTTCAGCGCAGCACGGTAATGACGAGTTCCGGCGCTCCACTGCGCTGACACGCCTCTATGCCGCCCTAGGCAACCGCGCCACGGTTGACTGCCCCAACAGCGTGCGTATCCTGCACAAAACGCTCGGCAGGATTCTTGACTTAGTACTTAAAATCGACATTAGCGGGAGTTGGCACGGGAACGATACGGCATGGCGCATGGCGCTGGACATCAACAAGTGCCTGATATACGGGCAACGCGACGGCAGTATTTCCACGACCCCTGTTCGCAAGATTTGCTGTCTTCTGGACGGTATTGTCTCTGGTGAGGGCGATGGCCCTATCCATGTCCGAAGCCGAAGAGACGGCGTGCTCGTGCTTTCAAGCGAACCCTGTTTCGCTGACCTCGGGGCAGCGCTTCTAATGGGCTTTGACCCAGGCCGCATACCGCTGATCCGGGAAGCATTTCTGGCGGACAACTTCCCACTGAGTTCTGCGCCTGCCGCCGCCGCTGAATTCCTTCTGAACGGGTCGCGTGTTGCGGCGGATGACATCCCGGGGAAGGTGGTTCCGCAGTTCCGCCCTCCACGGGGGTGGATCGGCCAGATCGAGTATCTGGCAGGCCAGTGCACCAATTCCCGGAGCAACATTGCTGAATCTATTGTTGGAACTCTTTCCACCGGCGATTAGGGACGCCGCAGTGACCGCCGGCAGTACGCGCCTGCAACTGACGCGCCGGAGGGGGGAGTATGACCTCTGGCAGAGGCGCTACCGAGAGTGGCGGCACTTGGGCTTTGAGGGATTACTAGAGTTGCAGCAGAAGAGGCTGGAGGGGCTGCTCCGATATGCCGCCGAGAATTCCCCCTTCTATCGAACCAGGATCTCGCCAACGCCCGGGCTCGTACTCAAAGATATCCCCATTCTAGAGAAGGCCGAGTTGCAGAGTAATATCGACCAAATAGTCGTTGGCGAGAAAAGCAAGTTGGTTCCGTGCTTCACTGGCGGCACTACCGGCAGCGGGATTACGGTATACAGCCGCAAGCAAGACCTTCAACAGCGGTTTGCCATTTTGGATCTCTTCTGGGAGATGCACGGATTCCGTCTTAAACGCGATAAGGTCGCCTGGTTCTCCGGGCGCAATCTGGTCTGGGATGCAGATGCACAGGCAGGACGCTTCTGGCGTAATAACTGGTTGTGCAGAATCCGGTATTACAGCACGTTCCACATGAGCCAGGAACGACTTGGCGCGTACGCGCAAGACCTATGTCGTTTCAAGCCGTCGTTTCTCTCAGGATTTCCCTCTGCCATAACCGAAATTGCACGGTTTATTAGGTTCACCGGTATTTCACTGCCATTCAGGCTCAAGGCGATATTCGTCACCAGTGAAACCTTAACACCGGATCAACGCGAGGAGATGGAAAGCGTATTTGGCTGCAAAGTGAGGAACCAGTATTGCGCGGCGGAAGGAACTCCATTCATAGTGGAGTGTCCTGCCGGGAATCTGCACCTTGACTTGTCCACTGGCGTCATCGAAGTCGTGGATGAGAACGGACGTGCGGCGGATGAAGGCGAAATCCTTGTTACACCGTTCTTTGCGACCGGCACGCCGATCATTCGCTATCGCATCGGCGACCGGATCAAGATGTCGCAGCAGCGTCGGTGTTCTTGTGGATGGAAAACGCCGATTGTGGATGCGATCCAGGGCAGAGCCGCTGACTATATTGAGGTGCCCGAGCGAGGGAAGATTTTCTGTTCGCAAATCGGCGATTGCGTAAAGGGCGTCAGTACCGTGCTGAAATTCCAAGTCGAGATGTCCGATAGCGCCCTGCAAGTATATCTGGTGGCCGATTCACAGGCATTTGCGGTTAAGGACAAGCACACGTTCTTGCACAAGGTTCATGAACGTATCGGTGACGTACCTGTCGTGTTCCATTTTGTGGAGGACATTCCTCGCACGCGAAGCGGTAAGCACACAGTCGTCAAAACAACGGCCCGCTGCTGACCAAACGTGATGTCCAAAGACCTTCCGAAGATTGTTCGTATCGTCACCCGTCTCAACATCGGTGGTCCTGCCATTCATACGAGCCTCCTCACGCGCGAACTGCCAGCGCTCGGATACCACTGCGTCTTGTTGGCCGGCGATTGCGAAGATGGCGAAGGCGATATGAGCTACCTGCTCGATCCGGCTGCCCCGATCCGCCGCGTTTCAACGCTCTCTCGCTCGGTGTCTCCGGTCCGCAATCTGCGGGCGCTTTGGCAGCTTTGGCGCGCCATCCGCAACGAACGCCCCGCCATTGTTCATACTCACACCGCCATGGCTGGCTGTCTCGGTCGTGCCGCTGCCGTTCTAGCAGGCGTACCAGTCATCATCCACACCTTCCACGGTAACAGCCTGCGCCAATACTTTTCTCCTGCCGTGAGTGCCATCTTTCTCGCCATCGAACGCTTACTTGCCCGGCGGACAGATGCTATTTGCGTCATCTCTGTTCAACAATTAACGGAGTTGTCGTACGAACTCTGTATCGCTCCACGGTCCAAGTTTCGTTTGGTACCGCTCGGGCTTGACCTCGCTCCCTTCTTTCAACTGCCGCTGCCTTCGCCGAGTAGTACAATCCGCGTGGGCTGGTTCGGCCGGCTCGTGGAGGTCAAGAATGTTAGACTCTTGCTCGAAACTGCGACCTCTGTCCGGAAGAGCAACCACCAGTTCGAGTTTCATGTTGCGGGCGATGGTCCCGACCGGAACCTGATTGAAGCCGCCCTGCCCCTTCTTGCGCCTCAGTTGGTTTGGCATGGCTGGCAACATGACGTCACCCCGCTCCTGGCGGAATGCGATGTTGTCGTCCAAACTTCCCGCAACGAAGGAACTCCCGTCGCGCTTATCCAGGGGATGGCCGCCGGCCGGCCGTTCATTTCTACGGCCGTAGGCGGAGTGGTAGACATGACCTGTGGCAAAGCTCACAACCTCACGCCAGGCGCGGCGTGGTTCGATAATGCCGTGCTTGCTGAGCCCCATCCTGACACCTTTGCCCGCGTTCTCACTGAGTTCGCTCGTGCTCCGGAGCGAGTTGGCGAAATGGGTCAGTCGGCTCGACTCTTTGCCTCGGCTCACCACCGAAAGGAAGCTCTGATCTCCAACCTTGACTCTCTCTATCGAGAGTTGCTGGCGCGTAAGCTGCCTCATCTTAAGACCGCCGGGGAAACCGTCTCAACGCACGCCTAAAGGATACAGTTATGAACGTACTCATCACCGGAGGTGCCGGATTTATTGGCTCTCATCTGGCGGAGCGTTGTCTCCATGAGGGCTGGTCGGTTTCTGTGCTGGACGATCTCTCTACCGGATCGTTTGAGAACATCGCCCACTTAAAAGGTCTTCCAAAGTTCGAGTACACCATCGACACTGTGTTTAACGCGCCGTTGGTCGCGGAACTCGTTGACTGCTGCGATGTTGTGTTCCACTTGGCCGCTGCCGTTGGCGTGCGGCTCATTGTTGACAGTCCAGTTCGTACCATCGAGACGAATGTCCACGGTACCGAGGTGGTCTTGCGCGCTGTCGCCAAAAAGCGAAAACGAGTCGTAATCGCCTCGACCTCCGAAGTATACGGCAAGAGCGTAAAAGTGCCGTTCTCGGAGGATGGCGATCTGGTCATGGGGCCTACGAGTAAAGGACGATGGAGCTATGCCTGCTCGAAGGCTCTCGATGAGTTTCTGGGCCTTGCCTATTTTAATGAGAAGCATGTTCCAGTAACTATTGTCCGACTGTTCAATACCGTTGGACCTCGACAAACTGGGCGCTATGGCATGGTCTTGCCAAACTTCATCCGTCAAGCGCTTCTGAACGAGCCGATCACCGTATTTGGAGATGGCACCCAGAGCCGGTGCTTCGGTTACGTTCTGGATGCTGTGGAGGCATTGGTTCGCATAGCGAAAGCCGATTGTGTGGTTGGAGAAATCATCAATATCGGCAATGACCAGGAAATCACTATTGGCGGCTTGGCGAGTTTTGTCCGCGGCCGACTGCACTCGCAATCCGAGATCATTCGTGTGCCCTATGAAGAAGTCTACGGACAGGGTTTTGAGGATATGTTTCGCCGCGTTCCCTCACTGGTTAAACTTGAACGCCTCATCGGCTACCGCCCGACAACTCCGCTCGAAACTGTCATCGACGTGGTGGCGAGTGAAATGCGCGCCCACACGGCTCAGGCTTCAGCCAACCCATTGAGAGGCCGGTTCCCATCTCCGGTGCCACAACCTGCATAATGATTCTACGTTCGACGCTCCAAGCTTTGGCCTTTTTTTCCGCGGTACTTTTGAGCTGCGGACTAACCTACCTGCTCGTTCGTTGGAGCTTACGACTGCGGCTTGTGGCCCAGCCCAGATCTGACCGATGGCACGGGAAAGCGACTCCGAACACTGGCGGTTTGGCGATATTGATCGCCTCTGCCTGCTGTTATCTTTGCTTCGCCTCGGATCAATTCCGGATTGTCGCCGTGTGCGGAGCGTTCATCTCGCTGTTAGGCTTTCTCGACGATCGTGTGCAACTGCGTCCCTTGGTCAAGTTCGCTGGCCAATCGGTTGCCGTCGTTATCGTCATTGCGAACGGCGTTGTCTTTCGAGCCACTCCTTGGGAATGGGCGAATCTAGCCGTAACTTTCTTGTGGATCGCTGGAATTACGAACGCGTTCAACCTCATCGACAACATGGACGGTCTGTGCGCCGGCGTGGCCGTGATCATCTGCTGTTCTCGGTTCGTTCTAGCTCTCCGGAATCATGAAGAAGGGGGAGCACTATTGCTGGCGATCCTTGCGGGGTCGGTCCTCGGCTTCTTGATCTTCAATCGCAAACCCGCCAGGATCTTCATGGGTGACTGCGGAAGCATGTTTATTGGTTTCAGCCTCGGGGCACTCGCGATAGCGAGCCCGGTGCCACACACGCGCGTGTTCGTTTCAACGCTCTTTTATCCCGCCCTGACCTTCCTTTACCCCATTTTCGACACTCTCCTGGTCTCGGTGCTACGCCGCAGCGCCGGCAGACCGATCTCCGTGGGAGGCCGTGACCATAGCTCCCACCGTTTAGTGTCATTAGGTTTGACCGAACGAAAAGCGGTTTGGTTGCTGTGGCTGCTCGCGGCGTTCGGCGCCGCGGCTGGTCTGTTGACCTATTCGATGCCCATTGGCGTTCTTGCTATATCGGTCCTACTTATCAGCGGTGTCAGCGTATTCGGGATCTTCCTCGCCAGTCTTCCGGCCTACGTCATACCTGAGACGGCCCCGTTACGAGCCAGGTGGATCCGCAGATTCACCCCCAACCTGCGAGCGGGAGTTACTCTCGTCGTCGATACGCTTCTTGCGGGTGTCGCATTGTTGGGCGCGTTCCTCATTCGATGGGAAAACGCGTTTCTTGGCCCGCCGTTACACCAGTTCCTTTTCTCCTTGCCTATTGTCATGGGTTGCTATGCGCTCGCTTCCATAGGCTTTCGCACTTTCGACTCAGGTTGGAGATGGTTCGGTGCACACGATCTCTACGCTCTCGGTCGCTGTTCAATTGCAGGGTCCGGCGCCGCGGTCTTTGCGCTTTGGCTCTTGGGTATACGCGACTACTCAAGAGGTGTCATTTTGCTCTACGCTTTTCTAGTGCTTGCTTTTGCAGCAGGCCTCAGGCTGTCGATGCGGCTCCTATGGCAGACTCTGGCAATGCCGGTAGGCGCGCGGAGAGCGGCCGTGCTGGGCGCCAACGGAGCTACTGCGCTCACCGTCCTTGTGCTGCAACGAAGCGGACCTATGAATGCCGCTCCGGTCGCCGTTATCGATCCGGACCCGGCTGCCGACCGCTTGCATATTCACGGTGTCACCGTTCACTATGCCGGTGATGACGCACTTGCTCTTCTTCGAAAATTACGCGCCGATCTTTTGGTTGTGCCTTCCGGAGAGAAGCTCACGGACGATCATCGACGCATACTGGAACAGTGCCGCAAGGCTGGCGTGCCAATCGAACAAATCGAAATCGGGATGAGCACATGGCGCGAAGACTCGATTGCGGCGCTAGCAGCGAGCGGCTAAGTCGGCGGCTGATTCTCCATGACAAATCGTCGCTGCGAAACCTGAGCTAGCCTTTAGGGAGTTGTGAATTTCACCAGTCATCGGGCACTGCGATCGGATGCGCCGGCCCTTCTTATGTTTGATGGCATCCTTCGATGCAATGGACTGGAACCTGCCTTGACCTTTTCGACTTAACACGGAGGGACGTGAGACACCCTTCGACCTATGCCATCATCGGGGCGGGAATAATGGCCGAACTGGAAGTGTCGTAGTACATGCAAGTAGAGATCGCTTGGAAGAAACGTCGCGAGTGGCACATCCGGGTTCATCTCCAATCTGTGCCCGCGGAGATCTCCACACCGGTGGTTGAGCCTCCATCTCCCACGGGCCTGATTGACGTTCATAGTCATGTGCTGTGGGGGCTGGATGACGGGTCTGCCAGCATCGAAGACAGCCTTGCCATGCTTTGTTCCGCCAGCGAGCACGGTACGGCCGTGATTGTTGCGACGCCGCACTCCAACGCTGAGTACTCCTACCAGCAGGAATTGATCGAGGCGCGGATCCTGGAACTGATAGCTCACAGCGGCGGCAATCCCAGACTCCTCCGCGGCTGCGATTTTCATCTTAGTTTCGATAACATCGACGTCCTGCTGGACCAACCCTCCAAGTACACGATCAACGGTAAGCAGTATTTGCTAGTGGAGTGCCCGGATTCCAGTGTTGGGCGTCACACCGAAAGTGTCTTCAACCGGCTCCTCGATGCCCGCATCGTACCCATAGTGACTCATCCCGAGCGCAACCCCATTCTGCAGCGGAAGCTGAGCCGCGTAGAGGCCTGGGTGGAACAGGGGTGCCTGGTGCAGGTGACCGCGCGCTCGATTACCGGAGGTTTCGGACGCTCGGCCAAATCCGCGGCGGGGAAACTACTGGCGCGTGGACTGGTCCACATCGTCGCTAGTGACGCGCACGATCCGGCGAACCGTCATCCCCGCCTGGACGAAGCTTACGCGGTCGTTCAATCGCTATATGGCCAGGACGCAGCGGAGTTTCTATTCTATGAGAACCCCCACGCCGTCGTGGAGGGTCTGACTTTGCCCGGAGGAAAACAGGTCCTGACGCAGTCCGCTAGAAGTTGGTGGCCGTTCTGAAGCTTCCTTAGTTTCCTCCACTCACTCTCATTGGTTGGATACAACCTTGAGTGGTATCTGAGATCTTGATCGAAGATCAGTGTCGAATAGGCGAATCCGATGTATTGCCCAAAGTGTAAGGCCGATCATGCACACCGTTCTCATCGCAAGCGTCTGGCGGAGCGACTGGCAAGCCCTATTGCCTTCTATCCCTACCGCTGCGACGCCTGCCAGCATCGCTTTCTTCGCTTCCGTTATCATCTACCCGAAGTGGTGCCACAGGACGAGACCTCCGCCGCCCACATGCTCAAAGCGGCCCGGGCTTCAAAGCAATTGAAACGCAAGCGCCGGGAGTTTCTGCTTTACGGCGGCGCTCTCCTGCTTTTCGTTCTTTTCCTGTACTACGTTACCCGCGAACGACCGCCCGCCTCCGATGGAAGCTGAGCCGTGCGCGACAGTGCCATCCGCCGCAGAATGATATACCCTTCGATGCGGGTCGTCCCCGTAGCCCGCTGGTAGGTCAGCGCGAGACGGACGAACCGGCATCCCGCCGGCGCGACAAACGCCAGTTTGCCTTGCGCCTCAACGTCCGCGGAAAGACCGGTCACGTCGCCCACTCCCTTTCCGTCCTCCCCCGCCTTCCCGAGGACCAGGCTGCCTCCCCCATTCACGTCCGTCAAGCGCCAGCTCAGACCGCTCCCGGCCGGTATGCCTGAGGTTTGATAGACGAACCTGAGTTCGAAGATCTCCTTTTCCAAAACCGGCAGGTATTGGACGAGTGCCTCGCAACTCTCCGGTTGCCGGCCCGAAAAGGTCAGGCGCAGACCCGGCCGGTTCTCCTCGCGCGAACTGCTGACGCCCTCAACGCCCGGCAGACGCCAGTCAAAGCCGCGCGACGTCGGAGCAATCGCGAACTCCCCGTTGGTCAGGCTCCTGCCCTGTGCCGGATCCAAGGCCCCAAACGGGATCCTGCCGTGGGCGGCAAGCTGATTCCAGATCGCAAGCGCCTGCCCCGGGCGCGCGTCTTCCACCATCCGGTCGCAGGCCGTCATCAGCAGCGGCACGTCCTCGCTCCGGTTTGCCTCCAGCACCCCGGCCGTCGCCTTGCCGGCCATCTCCACCCGCCCCCCTCCCACCAGATACGCCAGATAGGCGGCGCGCACATCCGGATCGCGGATCGCCAGACGCTCCATCAGGCGCCCGTCTTCCACCACTCTGCCGCACAGTTGGAATAGCGGCATCGGGTCGCCGGGCATCATCCGCGCCGCCGCCGCGGCCCACTCCCAAAAGCGCTCCGTGTCGTCCCGCCGGTAATAATAATTCGTCAACGTCCAGCGCGGCAGATACTGCTTGTCTTCCTCCCCAGCGCGCAATAGGCATTGCTCAGCCTCGGCGTACTCGCCTCGCGCCTCGTGCCGCAGACCCAGTTCAATCCACGTGCGCGCGTCCGTGGGTTGGAGAGCCGCCGCGCGCCGCAGCTCCGCCTCCGATCTGCTCGCGTCCGTGTCGGATAACAGCAACGCCAGCCGGACGTGATACTCGGCCCGCTGCGGCGTCCACGCGATGGCCTGCTCCGTTCCGGCCACCGTCTCCAGCCCCGCCCATCCGTCCGCCACTCCCACTCTTACCGACCACACCGCCGCGGCCGCGAACGCGGCCAGCCACGCCGCCTGCGCCACGAATCCTGCTGCGCGTCCGCCCGTCATCGTTCCCGTTGCCGGATTAACCAGGCTTCCCCCGAGGCCAATGCCGCCCGGCTGCCGAACTCCGAAGTCCACCACACCACTCTCATCAGATTAGCGGAGCGCAGTGTGAGCTCCACTGCCCCCCTGGCTCCGTCCTTGGATGACCAGCTCATTCTGGTCGCTTTCTTGCCGTCTGGCTTGCCTTGGGCGTGAAATAGAACTTCAGGAAGAATTGCCTTGTCGGGTACTCTATATTTGGCACGATAATTCCCAACGAGATTCCCATTGTCTTCCACCAGAATGAACTCAATATACTGGGCTGGATACGAGCCGGCATCGGCCTTTTCTCCGAACTCGGGAGAATAGAACCAGTTTCCGGCAAATGATGGCTCGCGGCCAGCCGCCCCCTGCTGGACGGCCCCGGTGATCGATGCCGGCGCTTCCAGCTTGTCCGGAATCGCAGCCGCCGCAGTCTCCGCCCCGGACGGCGCACTGGCCGCCCCATCCGAACGCTGCGCTGTTTCGTTCTCCGCGCCGCCACCAGCCGGCGTTGCCGCGCGCTCCTCGACGCGCGCGGCCGATGCAGCATGGGCCGGCGTCACTCTTTTTAACGAACCCCGTTCGTCGCCCTGCGGCCCGCCACGCGCCGGAGCCGCGGGTGTGTCCGCTGCGACCGCTTCCGGAATCGTCCGCGGCCCACTCTCCGTCAGCACCAGCTCGTCCGCGATATAGCGCCAGACTCCGACGCACACCACCAGCAGTCCGCATAGCAGCAGCAGCAAATACCGCTGCTTCAGCACAACTCGCTTCCACCCCGCCCGCATCTCCGGCCGCCGCCTGAACCTCGGTCTCACCGCTCTCGGGAACACTACGATCTCGCTCGCCGGCCGTTCCTCGGCGGCCAGCTTTTGATCGTATTCGCGGCGTCTCTCGGCGTCGGTCAGCGTGGCCAGAATCTCGTTCAATCGCGTCATCTGGCGCTCGGCCATGGCCCGCAGCTTCTCATCCACTTGACCGTCTGGATGCATCAGCCGGGCCAGCGTCTTGTATGCCCGGTGCAGCTCCTCGGTGCTGCAATCGCAACTCACGCCCAGCTCGTCGTAATAGTTCATTCTGCCGGTTTGGACTACAATTCTACACTCCATCGCACGCCGCCACCACGCCCCGCTTTCCACCCCTGCCCTGCGCTGCCGCCTTCGGCCGCAACCACCCTTCGGCAGGCTCCGTGATTCGTCTTCTCCCCTCTTCGTAAACCACCCCGAACAGCCTCCGCCGCGCCGTCTCCAGTCGCCCCATCGAGCGTTTGCTGCGCTAGTATCCTGTCGCGGAGACTTGCGTTCCCGAGCCACGACTGTGACGGAGCCGCGACTGCAAGGAGCGGTTGTGTTGTTTCCGCGACCATTGTTACGGAGCCGCGACCGTTACTGAGCCGCGACCGTTAGGGAGCGGTTCTTACCGTGTTCCCCGTCCGCCACTGAGCCGCGCGCGGCAGCAGGCGGTTTGGCTCATGGTAACGATTCCTCGGCGACAAAACACTAGTTACGGCGACGCTCCTCGTCCCCGCCCGCACCTGCCGGAAAATCGTCTCGTATTGAATACAGTGCCATCCTCCAGGGGTTTGTTCTCATCCCGTGATCACAAATCCCACGCTCCTTTCGGCCTCGGTTGTCTCCGGCCGCGCGCGGCTGCGGGCTTGCCTCTCTGCCGCCCCCGGTTGGCGCCCCGGCGGATGCCGGTTCCTCCCCCTTTCGGGGCGCCCTCGTCGAAAAAAGCGCAGATCCAATTTGTCCTACGATTGCACTACGCTCTCGCCAGGGCGTCCCGGAACCGTTCTCCCCGCGAGTCGTCAAACCCTTTGGTTTTCGTCTTTTGAGAACCCGGGGGATTCACTCCTGGATTCAAGAAAGAACCCCTCAGCAAACAATGCCATACAATTGTCATCCGATTTCTTGACCACTAATAACCCCTGACTCAAACTCTTCAGTTACATCGATTCTAATTCCCTCGAACCTCCCTGGAATCCTTGCTTCGAGTCGCTAAAAGAAGTATTCTACCAGTGGGTCAGAGTGCGTGGAGGATCACAATGTTTAAAGCGTTCGTTCTCCTTATAGCCGGCGGCTTTTTGTTTGCGCTGGTTGCGGTTCCGCCGTCGATTGGAGTTGCTAACTCCAGCGGCGAATTCCGCGTCGACGGTTCCGCCATCCAAGGCAACAGCACGCTCTTCGATGGCACCGTAATTGAAACCACCTCCGCCCGCTCCGTGCTCCGGATCTCCGGCGCTCAGGTGACGCTTCTGCCGGATTCCAGGGCCAAGGTGTATCGCGACCGCGCGGTCATCGAGAAGGGGTCAGGCATTGTGGCGCACGCTCAGCACCTGCGAGTGGAGGCCGCCAGCTTGCGGATCGCTCCCTCGGCCGCCGATGCCGTCGTGCAGGTTGAAAAGACCGGCCCGGGCCAGGTCGTCGTCGCCACGGAGGGCGGCTCCGCCGAAGTGCGCACTGCCTCCGGCCTGCTCATTGCCAGTCTCAATCCGCACATGGCTTTGGCCTTTGATACCGGAGCATCTAGTGAGCAAACTGGCGCGGCCGCGGGTGCTGTGAAGCTCAGCGGCGTCGTTCAGACCGACGGCGGGTTGTATTTCCTCACCGACTCGACCACCGGCGTCAAGGTCGAACTGCGGGGCGACAATCTGGCCCGCTATGCCGGCAAGATGGTCACCTTCAGCGGCTCCATTATTCCCGGCGAGACCCCCGCGGCCGGAGCTTCCGAGGTGGTCCAGGTGGTTTCCATCGACGTGGTCCGTAGCGCGGCTGCCCCGGCTGCTGGCACGGGCGGCCGGCTTCCTCCGGCGGCTCTCGCCGCATTGATCGGCGGTGTCGCGGTCACCTTGACCATGGTCAGCCTCTATTCGGTCGGCGAATTCACCTCAGTCCGGCCGCTCAGCGTTCCGTAGTCCGCCCAGAATTGCGAGAATGTTCGTCTGGACTCTCGCATGCCCGTTATTCTGGCGGCGCTCTTTTTCTTTGCCGTCCTGACCCTTTGGGTTGGCGCTGATTGGCCAGTCACGGTCTTTCAGGTCGGGGTCTTCTCCGTCGCGGCGGCTGCGCTTTACCGCGCGCGCAAGGCCCCGTTCCCATTTGCATATCCGCTCCTGCCTTTGTCCTTCGCGGTCGCCTGGGGCCTGTTCCAGTGGCTCACCGGGCGCACCGCCTATGCTCTTGACACGCAGTTGGCAATCCTTCGCTGGACCACCTTTCTGGCCGTTTTTCTCAGCGCCTTCCTCCTCTTCCGCGAGACGCGCGTGCGCCGCTGGTTCCGTGCCGCCATGCTGTGGTTCGCCTTCCTGGTGTCGATTTTGGCCACCGTCCAGACCTTCACCTCCGGCGGCAAAGTCTTCTGGCTCTTCCCTTCCGGCTATACCGACAATGTGATGGGACCCATCCTTTCCCGCAACCACTACGCCGCCTTTGTGGAAGCGGTCCTCCCCATCGCCATCTATGAAGCCCTGCGCCGCGGACGCTCTTCCGTGCTCTACTGCGCGATGGCCGCCACCCTGTACGCCTCCGTCATCGCCTCGGCCTCCCGCGCCGGCACCGTGCTGGCAACGGCGGAGTTTGTGGCCGTCATCGCGATCGTGTGGAGCCGCGGCGGCGTCAACGCCCGTCAGATCGGCGGAACCGTTTTCCGCATCGCCGCCTTGCTCGCCCTCTTCACCGTGGTGGTCGGCTATGAGCACGTCTGGAACCGCTTCTGGGCTCCCGATCCAATGCAGGTCCGCCTCCAGCTCGACCTCTCGACACTCCACATGATTGCCGCCCACCCCTGGTTCGGCGTCGGTCTCGGCGCCTGGCCCTCGGTCTATCCGCGCTACGCCCTCGTCGACATCGGCGCCTTCGCCAATCAGGCCCACAACGACTGGCTCCAATGGACCGCCGAAGGCGGTCTGCCCTTCGGCCTCGTCCTCGCCACCCTCTTTGTCTGGTGCCTGCGGCCCGCCATCTCCTCCGTCTGGGGCCTGGGAGTCATCGCCGTGTTCCTCCACGCCCTGGTCGATTACCCCTTCTCCCGTCCCGCCCTCGGCTCCTGGCCCATCCTGATTCTGGCCATGCTCGCAGCCTGGCAAAGTGGCCGGGCGGGTGGAAGTGCAGGTGGAAATGCAGACGCGCCGTCGCCACCTCCGAATCCTGCTTCCGAGTTCTGAGTTGCAGAAACTGGCGTGCCAAACCGCTCGCTGGCGCACGCAGTTCCGTAACGATTTCAGCCGTGGCCGTGCGGGAGCGGTTGTGCGCGGATTGGCTCCGCGCCATGCCCGCTTGGAATCCGGATCAGTCGTCGTCGTCCACTTCGGCCTCCGGCGGCGCCCCGGGGCGGCTTCGCCGGTGCGCCGAGTTGGCCGGTTCCGAAGAGCTCGGCTGGACCTCGATGCCTAGCTCGTCCAGCAGCGCCTCCGCCGCCAGCCGCCCGGACTCCATCGCCCCCTGGAACGACGGCGTGGCGCGGTGGTCGCCGCAGCAGTACAACCCCGCGTCGAGCCGTGGCGCCTGCTGCCAATCCAGCGGATAAACCACCGGATGGGCATGTTGGATCCTGTACAGCCGCAACAGCCGCCACTCCTGCGCCACCAGCCCGTACCAGCGCCGCAGTTGGACCCGCACCGTGTTGATCAGCAGCTTGTCGTCGCTCGTCGGCCAGCCCAGCACGGTGGTCGAGACCAGCCACTCTCCCGGCGGGGCATAGCTGGGCTGAACCAGGTTGGGCACGCACAGGTGGTTGGCCGGCCCGCGGCTCCCGCCGTTGAGTACCAGCATCGGCTCCGCCAGCGGCGACTCTTTGGCCGCAAAGTACAGCACCGAGACGCTGCGCGAGTTGATGGTGTGACCCCAACCGAGCAGCCGCGCCGCCTCCGGGCCCTCCGCGGCCACCACCACCGCCCGCGCCGCCAGAGCCTCGCCGGACTCCAGCACCACCTCCCGCCGGCCCGCCGACCGCACCCGCGTGTTCAGTTGAACCGAACCCTCCGGCAGATCCTTCGCCAGTTGCGCCGGGATGGCGCCGATTCCTTCCGCGGGCAACGCGGCATCGCCCTCGGTCAACATTTTGAAAGCCAATAGGAACAGCCGCGACGAGGCCGTCAGCTTGGAGTCGAGCAGCATGCCGCCGATCAGCGGTTTGAGAAATGTCTCGATCATGCGCGCCGAAAAGCCGCGCTGCCGCAATGCTTGCAGAGTCGTGGTCTCCGGGGCCTCGAACAAATCCTCAATGCTCACGTGCGCCAAGTCGTAGCGCAGTCTCCACAACCGGTATTTGTCCAGCACCGATCCCACCGGCGAGAAGAGATTATTCAGCATCGCCCCCGGCTCGCGCGCCGGGTCGCTCAGCCGCAGGAAATGCCCGTGGTAACGGATGATCGCGCCGGCCAGGAACGGCCGCAGCCCCAGCGCCTCGTAGTCCAGTTGGTCCAGCGCTTCGGGATAGGCCGTCAGCAATACCTGAAATCCGCGGTCCAGAATAAAACCGTCCTGCCGGTCGCTGCGCACCCGCCCGCCAATGCCGTCGGAGGCTTCCAGGATCCTGAACCCGACGCCGTGCCGCTGCAGCGTTCGCGCACAACAGATCCCGGCCAGTCCCGCCCCTACGATCAATACGTCAGGTTCACTCATTCTGCCCCGTTTCCTTCGCTCCGCGGGCACCCGCGTCGTGGTGGCCGCGGCCGTTTCCATACGATACCACCGCGCACCCGCGGCTGGGGCGTGTTCACCCCGGATGACTACTTGTAGTCATCGTGCCATTTCTAAGCCATTGTATATAAATACTTTAACTCGACGCGTGACTACTCGGTAGTCATTTGGTCCGGGTCCGCGAGGCTAGATCGAAAACCCGAGGAAGCTGCGGGCATTCGAGTAACAGATGCCGCGAAGCATGGTCCCGACCAGCTCCTCGCGATCTGGAAGCAGCCCCTGCTCCATGTCGCGCCCCAGCAGGTTGGCCAGCACGCGGCGGAAGTATTCGTGGCGCGGGAACGACATGAAGCTGCGCGAGTCGGTCAGCATGCCGATGAAGTGCGCGAGCAGGCCGCAGTTGGACAGCGCGTTGAGCTGCGTCTCGATGCCTTCCTTCTGATCCAGATACCACCAGCCGCTGCCAAGCTGGACCCGGCCGGCCACCGCGGCCTCGCCGCTGCGCGCGCCGACGAAGTTGCCGGCCATGGTCGCGAAGGCGTAGAAGTCGCCAGGATTCAGATTGTAAAGCACCATCTTGGGCAAGCTGTTTTCGCGCTCCAGCGCGTCCAGGTAAGCGCCCAGGGCGTCGATCTGCGGCCAATCGCCGATCGAATCGTAACCGCTGTCGGGACCCGACTGCATGAACCCGCGCGTGCTGTTGCCGCGGCGCGCGCCCAGATGCAGTTGCTTGGTCCAGCCCTTCTCCGCGTCCAGATGGCCGAAAAAGCGCATCAGAAAACCGGCGAAACGCTGCTGCTGCGGGAGTGAGGCCGCCAGGCCCAGACGGGCCCGCTGGAACGCCGCCGACGCCTCCGCCTCCGTGCCGTCCACCGGCGGACAGACGGCCAGGCCGTGATCGGAAACCCGGCAGCCCAGCGAGTGAAAGAAGTCGTGGCGGCGCCGCAGCGCCTCCAGAAAATCGGTGAATGTGTGGATTTCCAGGTTCGCCGCCGCGGCCAGGGCCTCGGTCCAGGAGTTGAACGCTTCCGGAATATGCACGGTCAGCGACTTGTCCGGACGGAAGGTCGGCAGCACCACCGCCGGGCAGGCCAGGCTCTGCAACTGCCAGTGCCAGTGCAGGTCGTCCACCGGATCGTCGCTCGTGCACAGGCACCGCACGTCGAACTTTTTCAGGATGCCCCACACCGTCAGATCGTCGCCGCGCAGCCGGGCTTGGGTGGCCTCCCAGATCCGCGGAGCCGTGGTTTCGTCCAGCAGATCGTCGATGCCGAAGTACCGCTTCAGCTCGAGATGGGTCCAATGATATAGCGGGTTACGCAGGGTGCTCGGGACCGTGCTGGCCCACGCCAGAAACTTGTCGTAGGGCTCCGCCGTACCGGTGCAGAGGTTCTCCGGAACGCCATTGGCGCGCATCGCCCGCCATTTGTAGTGGTCGCCTTCCAGCCAGATTTCATGCAAGTTCGAAAAGCGGCGGTTTTCGGCGATGTCGCGGGGCGAGAGATGGCAGTGGTAGTCCAGAATCGGCCCGTCCGCCGCCCAATGGTGATAAAGGCGCTTGGCGGCACTGCAACTTAAAAGAAAATCATTATTAATGAAGGGCATAACAAAGACTCTCGATTCTACTTTGCCCTGATTTGAATTGTTCACCAACACTCTACTACAGCTTGTTCCCAAGCGGCATTTTTTGCGCCGGCGGGGCGCCGTGGGAAGGCCGCTCGAAAAGCGCCGAGCGCCGCCCAGACAGGGCGATCTCATGCAGCGGGGAGACACGCGGGGGTTTTCGCTAAGTTCTTTAGAAAACCATACTTACAAGGTGACGCATGGTATTTGCTGGGAAATACGCGATGCGCACGCCAAAATGGGCGGTGCGCTATGGCTAAGTCCTTTAGAAAACCATGCTTACGCGGTTACACGCGGTATTTGCTGGGAAACACGCGGTTGAATGGGCCTAAGTCCTTTAGAAAACCATGATTACATGGTGACATGCGGTGCACGCGCCACAGTGCGCAGCATAATGCGGCTAAGTCCTTTAGAACACAGCAGATGCACGCCAATATGTCGCGCGCACGCTGGAATTCGTGGTGAGCCGCTGTTAAGTCCTTCAAAACACGATAGATACACGCTGAAGCGCACGACTTAATTCGCTAAGTCCTTTAGAAAACCATAGATACGTGGTGCAGTTCGATTAAGTCCTTTAGAACATGGTAGATGCGCGGCAGAGCGCGCCGCCGTGCGCGGCTTGATTCGACTAAGTCCTTTAGAAAACCATAGATACGCGATGACGTAAAATGCCCGCGAAAAGCGTGGTTTCCCCCGCGAGAAACGTGGTGTTGTGACGGTGAATTCGCGCGCGCCGCGCGGTGGAATCGCGATTCCGCGCCCGGCGCGGGCCTGGCTTACTGCATCTCGCGGGACGACGCGCCGCCCCTCGCCGGCGGCGTGACCGGTCGCGGCACGCCCGGAGTCCGGACCCGAACGCTGGGGGATTCGGGCACCACCAGCAACGTCATCGAATAAGCCGGGAAGGTGGCGGCGACCCCGAGGTCGAATGCCGGGTCGACCGGCACGGACAGGTCGGGCTGCGGGACAATCGCGGCCAGGTTAGCGGCGCTGTACTGATACACATGCACCGGGCCGGCGGGCTGGAAGTTATTGAGGCTGACGAACGTGCTCAGGTCGGTGGCGGTCTTGTTGATGACCATCAGCGTCAGCGCCTGGTCGGAGCGCTGGGCGGCGTAGATCGACAACTGGTCCTGATTGCCGGACAGGGCCGAAACGCCGGTCTGGCCGAAAGCGCTGCCGCGGCCGTCGTAGCTGCGGTAGATGCGGAACGAGAAGCCGCCGGGCGAAGTGGCGGTGACGGTGTGGAACGGCCACCACGTGGCGATGTCGAGTCCTTCGCGCCCGAAAATGCCCAGCAGATCGGCCTCGGCGAGAACGCCGCTGATGTCGTCCTGCCCGCCCAGGTAATACTCCGTAATCGCCATTTTGGTGCCGGGGTAATAGGTGTTGACCCAGTTCTTCATGCGCGGGATGAGGCACAGGCATTGCGGCCAAGCGGGGTTCTGGTTGCTGATGAGGTAGTCGCTGGTGACGCTGGCGGTGAACAGCGGATCGTTGTAGGGAATGAAACTGTTGTCCCAATACAGCCGCGTGGACTTGAGCCGCTGGGCGTTGGCGGTAGCGTTGATCAGCTCGTTGCCGTTGGAGTCGGTGGGATTGGTCCCGGGCATGTAGCCGTGGATGTCGAGCACGTCGAGCAGGCGCTGGCCGTTCTTCTGCTCGTAGTTGGCGAACTGCTGGAGGTAATACGCCGCGAAATCCAGGTTGCCGTGGGCCAGGCGGTCGGTGGGGTTATTCCAGTACATCCAATCCTGACCGCCGGCGATGGGCGAGCGGCTGCTCCAGCCGGATTGCAGATCCACGCGCGAGAAGAACAGATCCCACCAGCCGGCCGTAATCGGGCCGGCGACGGCGGCGGTGGGGTCGGCGGCCTTTACGGCTTGCGAATAGCTGAGACCTTTGTTGGTGATCTCGTCGTAGGTGGAGTTGTTGGGATGGACGCTCTGATGGACGCCGCTCCACCACACCGGCTCGTTGTCCATCTGCCAGATGGAGACGCCGCCCTCGGCGGCGGGGCCGAAGACGCCGACAACGTGCTGGACCCATTCGGTCATGTAGCTTTCATTGACGGGCACGTCGGTGTCCTTGGGGTCGTTAGTCAGAATAGGGACGCCGGCGGTCGTCAGCCCGTTGCCGCAGTCGTGGTTGCCGTAGGGATCCGTTTTCTGCTGCGCGCCGTACTTCTCGACGCTGTAGCCGCAGGTCTGGTCGGGGAAGTTGCCGGCCACCCAGCCGAGCAACGGGATGGTGCCGATGCTGCGGGCGCCGTTGAGCTGATTCTGCACATGAAAGCGGTCGAACGCGGAGTTGTTGAAAGTGACCGGATCGAAGGGCGGCACGACGGCCGCGCCGGTCTGGGCGGAGACTTCGAAGTACCAGTCGGAGCCGGCATTGGTCTTGTCGACCTGCCAGTTATACTCCGTAGTCCCGTCCCCGCCCCAGCGGGTGATGGGGATGCCCAGGGCCCCAATGGTGCTGGGCCGGTCGAGGCCGTAGCTGTTGATGCCGTAGACGTAGGGACTGATCGGATGGCGGCCGGCGGCGGCATCCACGGCCAGGTTCGGCCCCACCGCGGTCGAGTCGGCTGTGAAACTCGCCGCGTGCGGATTGCGCGCCGCGGGCTCCGGCTGGCGGACCGCGGTTTCAGGCGTGGCCACGGCCGCAGGCACGCTGGCATGGCGCTGGGAGGCATTTTGAGGGCGATCCGCGGCCGCCGGGACGGGCGATTGCGCGAACAGGGAAGCGAACAGAAAAGTAGAGATAAGAAGAGCAAAAGCTCTGGAGAGCATGAGAGACCCTTGACTGTAATTTTACGGTAATAACTGACCGGGCAACAGGCTCAAACGGTAGGCTCGGGCGCGCGGCGGGTCGATGATGAAGATAAAGAGGCGCTTTGATCGTCTGGACCGACCTGTAATGAACAATCAATTCCCGCATCCCAAGCTGAGCAACACCCGAATTCTGCTCACCAGTGTCTTTGGACCGTACGCCTGCGACGACGAATTCGGCAGCCGCTCCTCGAACCCGATGGAGCTGTACCACAACCAGGTGACGCGCGAGCAGGACGCCTACTCGCTGCGCATGTTCCACCGCTCGTGGGGCATCATGTTCATTCAAGAAAACATCGCCGCGCCGTCGACGGTGCTCGATTTTCCGACGCGCGAGGCGTTCGAGCAGGAGCTGACGACGGGCAACTACGACGTGGTCGGCATCTCGTCGATCGTGATGAATGTGGGCAAGGTGCGCGAGATGTGCCGCATCGTGCGCCGGCTCTCGCCGCAATCGGCGATCGTGGTGGGCGGCCACGTGGCGGCGATCCCGGGGCTGAACCTGCTGATTGACGCCGATTTCATCGTGAAGGGCGAGGGCGTGAGCTGGATGCGGCGCTACCTGGGCGAGGACGCGGAGGCGCCGGTGCGGCATCCGCTGATCGTCTCCGGATTCGGCCAGAGGGTGATGGGGCTGAAACTGCCGCAACAGATCGGGGCGACGTGCGCGACGATCATTCCGAGCGTCGGCTGCCCGATGGGCTGCAACTTCTGCGCGACCTCGGCGTTTTTCGGCGGCAAGGGCCACTCGACCACGTTTCTCGAAACGGGCGAGGACATTTACAAGGTGATGGAAGAGGCCGAGCAGACGCTGCACCTGCAGGCGTTTTTCGTGATGGACGAGAATTTCCTGCTCAACCGGCGGCGGGCGATGGAGCTGCTGGAGTGCATGCAGCGCGGCGGCAAGAGTTGGGAGATGTACGTCTTCTCGTCGGCCAACGCGATCCGCAAATACACGATGGAAGAGCTGGTGCGGCTGGGCGTGTCGTGGGTCTGGATGGGCCTGGAATCCGAACACTCGGAGTACGCCAAGCTGAGCGGCACGGACACGCAGAAGCTGACCACGGAGTTACGGAAAAACGGCATCCGCGTGCTGGGCTCGACCATCGTGGGCCTGGAGCACCACACGCCCGACAACATCGCGGAAGAGATCGAATACGCGGTGAAGCTGGACACCGATTTCCACCAGTTCATGTTGTACACGCCGCTGCCGGGCACGCCGTTCGGCGAGCAGATGGAGCGCGAGGGGCGGCTGCTCGAGAACACCGACTACGCCGATATTCACGGGCAGTACAAATTCAATTGGAAACATCCGCACATCTCGCGCGATGAGTCGAAAGAGCTGCTGGACGGCGCGTTCCGGCGCGATTACGAGCGCAACGGGCCGAGCCTGTACCGGCTGTGCCGGACGACGCTGGAAGGTTGGAAACGCTACCGCAAGTACCCCGACCTGCGGGTGCGGGAGCGTTTCGAGCGCGAGGCGCGGTCGCTGAGTACGCACTACAGCGCGCTGCTATGGGCCATGGAACACGACCTGAACAAGACGCGCGAGGACCTGGGGGCGCGGGTGCACGAGCTGCGCGCCGAGATCGGGCGCGAGTGCGGCTCGCTGACGTCGGCCGCGGCGTCGTGGCTGGCCGGACCGATGATGCTGTGGACCACGCGGCGTGAGCGGCGGCGGTTGAAAGAGGGCATCACTTACGAGCCGCAGACGTTCATCGAGCGGCGGAATTGGGTCGAGGCATAGGCGCGCAACGCTCGCTTCGAAACAGGAAACTGCTCAGGCTGAGCAGATTGCCTGCGCCGGGCTCGACTGCTACTTTTTCGCTTCCTCGAGTTGATAGACGCGATACGAATTGGGGCCGACGAAGATGTCGAACACCATTTTGTCGCCGCGCTCCTGCGGCGGAGCTTGCGGGAAGAAGCCGCCGGCGGCGGATTTCAGATCCGTCAGCCGGGTGAACTTTTTGTCGGCGACGATGCGCACGCGGGTGAAGCGGTCGAGAAACGACTCCACGATGAAGGTGTTGTTGTCGTAGACGAACAGACTCACCTGCGCGGGCGCTTCCACTCGCACCGGCAGGTCGCGCGTGAGCACTTCCTTGATCGAGGTGAGCACTTCCACAGGCAGGTTATAAAGGTCGCCGGGATTGTCGGGAATCGTGAGCACGTACAGCGAGCCGGTGGCGTAGCCCGCCTGCAGGAGAATGGGGTAGCCGTTGCCCTGCGCGAGGCCGCTCACGACCTCCCACACATCGTTGGTCGGATAGCGGATCTGCGGAATGAGAATTCCGGCGTCGCCCTTGACCAAAGTGAAAAAGCTGAGAAAATCGCGCACCGTGGCCTTGCGGTCGGTGCATTCGATCTCGGCGATGTCCTCGATGCCCTTCCCTTGCAGGGCCTTCAGCAGGCCGGACGTAATGACGACCGACTTGCCCGCGAGAAGCTGGCGTTTGATCTTATCGACGATATTTATGTCGTATTTAGCGGCTTCGGTGAGCAGAATTGTTTTGGAATCGGCCGGAAATTGCGGGACCATTTCGATTGGAATTCCAGCCATTCCCAGATAATCATTGAGAAAATCCTCGCCGGAGGAGTGAAATGGCTTGTAACTTTTCAGACCCACCGGAGCCCCAAGCTTGCCGATGAAGCCATCCACCTGTTCGAAGGTGTAACCAGCCACGCGGCCGATCTCGGTGGCGGGCGTCGACGATCCATCCTCCTGGCGGATCGGCTCGATCAATTGCCGATAATCGAAGAGCATGACCTCCGGCGCTTTCGCGAACAAAGTGATCCACAATTGTTCGGCGTAGCGATTGAGCGTGCGCATGCCGCCGGGATCGACCCAGCCGCCGCCGTTCGCGCCGGGCTTGACGTTTTCGAGCCAGCGCACGAGGTCATAACCGAGATACTGCTGCAGGTGCTGGCCGCCGTAGACCGGGTCGCGCGTCTCGGTGCCGGTGTAGACCTTGTCGAAGAGCTTGGGCTCGGCCTCGACGTTGTAGCCGAGATATTGATAGTGCTCGTACCAGTTGGGGTACTTGATGATCAGCGTGATCTTGGGATTCACGGCCCGCGCGGGCGCGACGATCAGGTTTTTCGAGACCTCTTCCATGAGGTCCAGACGAAAGCGGGTCCAGCTCTTGCTGCCCTTGGCCTGGATGGCGGCCTCCGACTTGCAGTTCGTGAAAAAGAAATCGTCGAGGATGATTTCGTCGAAGTGGCGGGCGGCGTACTCCACGACCTGCTTGAGCTTGGCGCGCTCGTCGGCGGCGAGATAGCAGAACGACTGGAAGCGGTTGCGCTCGCTGACCACGGTGGCGATGCCGGCCGAAGTCTTTATGCCGCGATCGGCGAAAAACTTCTTGGCTGCCGCGAGCGATTCTTCGTCCGGAATGATGCCGTCGCGATGGACTTCGAGATAGACTTTGCTGACCTTGATCTGCCGCTCGATCACGCTCCAGCGCGCCTCGAGCAACTTCTGGTCCTTCATTTCACGGACCTCGTACGCCCTGACATATACTGCGACGCCGAAATTCTTGTACCCCGGCGCCGTGGCCGTGGGGGCAGCGAGAGACAGACCGGCCAGTAAAATCGCAGCGACCAACGCCTTCAGGAAGTACCGCATGATGATCCGCCTCGAATTGAAATTGCGCGCAGTCCGGAGGATTTGCGCATGACGGTGAGTCCGCGAAATCGCGCCCGCGCCGCCGCTCGGCACCACACTATCACTTGCGGCTACAGGCCGCGCAGCACGTCGTAGCCGTGGTCGGGAATGTAGGAGGGAAAGATTTCGCTGGCGTGGCCGTGCTTGGCGAAGAGCGCGCGGAAGTGCTCGACCACGGCCTCGGAGCCACGTTCATAAAAGACCAGGACCGAGGGGCCGGCGCCGGACAGCGCCGCGCCCAACAAGCCGGGCATGCGCAGCCGCAGCATTTCGCCGAGGCCGGGCACGAGGTGCTCGCGGTAGGGCTGGTGCAGACGGTCCTCGAGCGCGGCGTGGAAGGCGGCGGTGGTCTGGGTGAGCATGGCGGCGATGAGCAGCGCGGAGCGCTGGATGTTGAACACGGCGTCGGCGCGCGAGTAAGTGGCCGGCAGGACGGCGCGGGCTTCCGAAGTCGGCAGGAGGAAATCGGGCACGACGATGGCGACGCCGTAGCGCGCGGGCAGTTGCATGCGCACGGCGCGCGTGACGCCGTCGCTGTCGATGGCGCTGGCGACGATGGAGCCGAGCACGGCAGCGGAGACGTTGTCGGGGTGGCCCTCGATGCGCGCGGCTTCGTCCAGGATGCGGTCGCGGCTCCACTCCAGGCCCAGGACTTCGTCGGCGAGAATGACGCCGGCCAGCAGCGCCGCGGCGCTCGAGCCGAGGCCCTTGCCGATGGGGATGTCGTTGTAGACCTCCATCTCGACGCCGGGCATCGGCCGCCCGGCGTGCTCGGCCACGGCGAGAGCGGTCTGCCAGATCAGATTGTCGGCGGTGAGCGGCATCAGTTCGACGTCGCGGCCGGCGGTGCGAATGACGAGCTTCTCGGCGGGATGGAAACGTACGTCGAGATAGATGCTCAGCGCCATACCCAGGGCGTCGAAGCCCGGGCCGAGGTTGGCGCTGGTGGCGGGTACGCGGATTTCGGTCCAACTCATCGCGAATTCCAGCTTACGCGCCGAGCTTCACGGGCCGGCCGGAGCGGCAGGAGGCGTAAACGCCGAGCACGATTTCCAGGGCTTTCAAGCCTTCCTCGCCCGAGAGCAGCGGCGGCCGGCGCTCGCGGCAGGCATCGCCGAAATCGAGGAACTGGCGCTCGAAGGGTTCGATCGGAATGGCCATTGGATCGGAGGAGCCGCTCATGACCTGCTTCTCGACGGGCGCGGGGTCGCCGGCATCGTCGAGCACGTCCCACGAGGTCAGTTTGTCGCCGGTGAAGATGGCCGTGCCGAGGGTGCCGTGCAGCTCGATGCGCTCGCTGAAGCCGGGCCAGAAAGCGGTCGAGGCCTGGATCACGCCGGTCGCGCCGCAGCGGTATTTCAGAAGCGCGCTGACGATATCCTCGCTTTCAATCTTGTGGCGCGCGCCGAGCTGCCAGTATCCGAAAAGCTCGTCGACATCGCCGACCAGATAGCGCAGCACGTCGACCTGGTGGATCGCCTGGTTGATCAGCGCGCCGCCGCCTTCGACAGCCCAACTGCCCTTGATGGGCCGCGAATAATACTGGTCCGAGCGCCACCATTTGACGTAGGCGTCGGCCTGCAGAATGCGGCCCAGACGGCCGCCGGCGATGGCTTTTTTCACGAAGACCGTGGAGTCGTCGAAGCGGTGCTGGCTGGCCACGCCGAGCACGATCGAGGCCGCGTGGGCGGTCGCCACGATCTGGCGCGCGGTGTCGAGATTGGTGGCGATAGGCTTCTGCAGTTGGATGTCTTTGTGGTTGCGGGCCGCGGCCTCGACGGCCTGCAGGCGGAAGTCGGGGAAGGTGCAGACGTCGACGAAATCGACATCCGCGCGGCTGCACAGATCCTCATACGAAGGGACGAACTCGCAGCCCCATTGCGCGGCGAACTTCTCGCCGGCCGCGCGGGAAATGTCGTTGCAGGCCGTGACGCGGTAGCCGATATTTCGGTACGCGCGGGCGTGCATGTGGGAGATGGCGCCGGTGCCGATGATGCCGACTCGCATGGTGTCCTTTCAGTGTATCGATCCGCGGCGGCGGACTATTCCACGCCGTGGCTGGCGCCGCAGAGGGAGACGTCAATGCCCAGCGCGCGGAACATTGCTGCTTTGGCGGCGAGGGCCTTGTCGGCGGCTTCGGCCGAAGGGGCGTAGGCCACCTGGATGTGATTGGCCTTGTGGCGCGCCATGAACTGGTCGCGCGTAACGCCATACAGGACGGCGTTCATCATGGGCCACTGCGGCGTGGTCTGAGCCCAACGGCTGGCGACCTCCTCCGCGGGCAGCTCGATGGAGCGGGCGCGGCCGATATCGGCGCGCAGAATGCCGGCATCGACAAAGACGCGGCTCCAGACCACTTCGCCGGGCTTGCAGACGCCTTTCAACGTGCCGCCGCCGAACGGGAAGAACATGCCCGGTTGGCGTTCGCTGACGGCGCCGGCGTAGCCGCCGGCGATGTGCGCGGGCGGGACTGCGCCCGAGATCTGGAAGACCCACACGTAGTCGTCGCCGAAGGGCGCGCCGTAACGCACGTCGTGAAGCGTGGTTTCGGGATCGTAGCCCAGATGGGTCCACACCTGGTTGGTGACCAGAGCATCGAGGCCGGCGCACTCGTCGACTTCGTTGAAGTGCGGCAGCGCTTGGCCTTCATAGAGGACGCGGCCATTCGCGCGCGCGGTGACGGGCGGGCGATCCACGTTGTTCCACAGGCCTTCGGGCAGATCGGAGGCGGGCGCGAGGTCCTTGAGACCCTGCTGGTACTGGACGCCGATGGCGGAGCAGCCGAAGTCGTCGGCGATGCGCAGGGCAGCGATGTACATTTTGCACTGGCCGAGAATCTGCTCGTCGGTGAGATCGGTGGCGGGGTTGGGACCGGTGACGAACTTCAGGCCCTTGGCGTCGAGCCAGGCGCGGACGGCGCGGGCTTCCTCATCGGAGGTGGCGAGCATCTCGGCGTAGAGCGCGGACTGGCTCAGGCGCTCCTTGAAGACGCCCGTCGAGTGGAGCAATTCGTCGGGGAGGATGGCGTTGTACATGCCCATGCAGCCCTCGTCGAAGATGCCCATAATGGCCTTGTCGCGGCGCAGCTTGCGGGCCAGCGTCGAGCCAATCTCCTCGGCCTGACGCGGCAGTTTCGTTGCGCCGAGCGGGCGCACGTGCGAGGTGTCGTGGACCAGCTTGCGGCCGCTCAACCAGCGCTTCAGGCCATCGAGGAAGAAGGGGTCGTCGAAACGCTCCGACCAGAGCGTGGAGTAGGGGACGCCGGCCTTGGTCAGCGAGCCGTTCAAGTTGAGCATGCCCACCAGACCGGGCCACTGGCCGCTCCAGTTGGCGACGGTCAGGATCGGGCCCTGGTGGGTGGAGAGGCCGGGCAGGACGTGGTGCGTGTATTGCCAGACGGCTTCGACCACGATCAGGGGAGCCGTCGGCGAGATGCGGCGGAAGACTTCCATGCCGTGCTTCTGCGAGTGGATGAAACCGTGGCGCTGCGACTCGTCGTAGGGGTGGCCGCGCTCGATGGCGCAGCCGAGGCTGCGCACGGCGTTCATGACTTTCTCTTCGACTTCACGCTGGGCCGGCCAGCATTCCTGGTTGGCCGAAAGACGGAGATCTCCGCTGGCGATCAAAACAACTGACTCTGGCATGCCGACTATTCCATCACACGGCGCAGAGGATTTGAAGTCCGCGGTGCAAAGACCGGGACCGGGAGTGCGGCCGGCGCGGGGCGCGAAGCGGGTGGCGATTCGACGGTGGCGAGGAAACAGCAGTGGGACCGGAGCGGCAGATCTCCACCGCGCCTCCGGAAAGCGGAGACTCGCATGGTAAACTCAAAGCAATTGTTGGTGTGTGGTCGCAACACAGCGGGCCGGTAGCTCAGTGGTAGAGCATCTGACTTTTAATCAGAGGGTCGTGGGTTCGAGACCCACCCGGCTCACCAATAAGAACCAATAGATAAATTGATAGGGGTGCCCCGCAGGCGAGTTCCTGGGGCGGATACGACGCTTGCTCGCCGATGCGGAGCCACAACGCTCGATCCGGTCCGGTGATTCTGAAGGCGTGGACTCTTTAGCAGGCAACACCGGTTCGGCCGGCAGCGGACAGCGCTGGACCAGTTGTTTGCTCCCGGTGCGAATCTTCCAATCCTCCCTGGAACAACCGTCCAGGTGAACTACTCAGGTTATCTGCGCGAGAGCGCTACTGGCCCTTCAATTCCGATTCAACCACCGTCCGAAACGCATCGAAATCCAGCGAGCCCTGGTACTTTTTTCCGTTCACGAACACCGTTGGCGTTCCTTGGACACCGGCGCGGAGGCCGTCATTCATGTCGCGTTGAATGGTGGCTTGCGTTGGCGCGGAGTCCAGATCGGCCTTAAACCTGACTTGGTCCAGGCCCAATTCCTGGGCCCATGCGAGGATGTTGGTGCGCGTGAGGTGGCGGGAATCGGCGTACATTTTGTCGTGCAGCGGCCAGAATTTCCCTTGCGCATTCGCAGACACGGCCGCCGCGGCCGCCAGTGCGGCGGTGGAGTGGATTTCCAACGGGAATTGCTTGAAAACCAGCCGCACGTCGCGCGGATACGCCCGCAGCAACTCGTTCAATTTGCCGACTGCCAGGACGCAGTAGGGGCATTGAAAGTCGGAGAACTCGACGATCGTCACCTTGGCCTGCGCCGGTCCCCTGAAGGGGGCGCCGGCAATCGGGATTTCCACCGGATCCAACAGAATCCGATTGCGCTGCCGCGCCGCTTTCGCGAGGTTCGAGGCTGCGAGGATCTGGAGGATTTCCGGCTCGGATTTGCCCCGCTTGGCGGCGTCCAGCGCCATCGCGGCGAGGGCCTTGCTGTGCCCGCAGGGCGGATCTTCGATGCGGCACTGAGCCACCTTCATGCTGCAGCCGCAGGTGCAGTCGAACGCGCGCATGGCAGTCAGGGCGGCCAGTTTCTGATCGGCGGAAAGACCTTCCCAGGACACTCCCGGCAGATCGGTCGCCGTTTTCCAGTCTTGGGCCAGACCCAGGGCGGCGGCAATCAGTAAGCCCGCAATGACTCGCATACTTCGATTATCGTGGACAATTCCGATTCGCGCGATCGCTACTCTCGCGTTCCTGTTGGGAGAGAATGATGGCATGCCAGTTAAAGTCCGGTGGGGCGTTCTGGGCGCTGCCAACATCGCCCTGACGAAAGTGATTCTCGGCATGCAGCGGGCGGCCCATTGCGAAGTGGTCGCGATCGCGTCCCGAGACTACGAACGAGCGGCCGGTGCGGCGGAGAAGCTGGGCATCGGCACAGCCTATGGGTCGTACAGCGAACTGCTGGCGGCGCCGGACATCGACGCCGTTTACAACCCGCTGCCGAATCATCTGCACATGCCGTGGTCGATCCAGGCGATGCAGGCCGGCAAGCACGTGTTGTGCGAGAAGCCGATCACGCTGACGGTAGCCGAGTGCCGGCGCATGATCGAAGTGCGCGACGAGCATGGCGTCGTGGCGGGCGAAGCGTTCATGGTGCACTCGCATCCGCAGTGGTTGCGGGCGCGCGCGATTGCGCGGTCGGGCGAGATCGGCGACATGCGGGCCATCCAATGCTCGTTCAGCTACGACAACCGCGACCCGCAGAATGTGCGCAACGTCGTGGAGTATGGCGGCGGCGGATTGATGGACATCGGCTGCTACCCGATCACAATGTCGCGCTGGATGCTGGGGCGCGAGCCGCGGCGTGTGCACGCTCTGGTCGAGCGCGACCCGGTGTTCGGCGTCGACCGCCTGGCGTCGGCCGTGCTCGATTTCGACGGCTGCCAATCGACGTTCACGGCCGGCACGCAGATCGCGCCGTACCAGCGCATGCAGTTCGTCGGGACGCGGGGCCGGATTGAGGTGGAAATCCCGTTCAACGCGCCGCCCGACCGACCCACCCGCCTGTTCGTCGATATCGGCGGAGGCTTATTCGGGGAGGATGTGCGCACGGAAGAGATCCCGGTGTGCGACCAGTACACGGCGCAGGGCGAGGCGTTTTCGCGATCCATCCTGGAAGGCGCGCCGGTGCCCACGCCGCTCGAGGATGCACTGGCGAACATGGCCGTGATCGAGGCACTGTTCCGCTCGGAGAAGTCCGGGCGTTGGGAACAACCCGAACCGTAAATCGGCCGCAGTGACGCGAAAAGCCCGCGAAAACCGCGTTTTTCCCGCGCGAATGCGGTGTTTTCACGGTGACATCGCGCGCGCCGCTGCCACTTCCTTCCGCAATCGTTCGGTCACCCGCTCAACTGCATACGTGCTTCAACCGGAACGACTGGTTGCCCGCCCACCATCCGCGCCTTGATTCACCGGGTGTTGATACTATCCAGCAACTTATTCAGTTGCGCAGCCAGTTCTTTCACCTGCGGCTGCCTGAAGATCTCCGCCGCCCGTCCCGGCGTCCGGCGTACCGTAAATGCGCCCTGAGTAAACTCCCGCCAGCCCAGACGCGGATCGTCGAGGATCGTCGTGCTGTGCGGCTCGTCCGCGGCCATGATCTGCACCACTCCGCAAGCCAGCGGTTTCGCCCGATAGCTTCGGCCTGCCTGGATGTGCGGGTGATCCGATTTTTCGAGCGGCTCAACCGCGCGTTTGAGGCCCGCCCGTATCAACAGGCGCCGCCACAAGACCACAATCCTCATCCTGATCAGGCGCCGCAGAACGCCCAGGTGCGCACCCGCCTGGCTGAACGCGGGAAAATCCCATTTGCGGAGCATCGACCACGTCTGCCGCGCATAATCCTTCCAATGGCGCAGAAGCTTGGGGTACCCGGGCGTCGGGACTTCGATGAGAACGAGCAAGGCAACCTTCTCGCCGCGCGCGACCAACTGGCGCGCCGTCTCGAACGCGAAGATTCCACCGTAACAATGGCCGCCCAGAACAACCGGACCGCCCTCGCGCGCTCCGCATATCACGTCCGCGAATCGTTCCGCCTCCTCTTCCACCGCATACACGCCCCGCTCCGCCAGTGGCCGGGGATCGCGCACGACGAAGAACGGTTGATCGTTGCCCAGGGCTTGCGCCAGCAGCCGGAAGTAATATGGATTCTCATCCCCCCCGGGGAAGCAGAACATTGGAACCCGCGAACCATTCGGCTGCAGCGCGACCAGCGGCGTCCTGGCCCGTCGCTGGCGTCCCGGCGCCGCCGCCGCGCTCACAATCCGCGCTAAGGTTGCAACGTCCGGGCTGAGAAAGAAGTCCGAATCTTCGAGTTGCACCTGTTTCAGACCGAACTCCTGTTCGACCTCGATCATCATCAGCGTGGCGCCGAACGAGTCGCCGCCCAGACTGAAGAAATCGTCCTTGCCGCCGATCTCTTGAATGCCCAGGATCCGCTTCCAGATCTCCGCGATCTTCTCCTCAATCGCTGAGGCCGGCGCCTCCGCCGCTCCCTCGCGCGCCTTCATCTGATCGATCAGCGGCGCGAGCTCATTTCCGAGGGATTCGCGCTTCGGCTTTCCGGTCGCTCCCTTGGGAATCGCATCCCGGAAGAAGATCCGCCGCGGCACCTTGAACAGCGCCAGCCGCTCCGCGGCAAAACGGCGCAGCTCGATCTCGGATGCCGTTTCGCCTGCCCGCAGCACGACCGCTGCATGGATCTCTTCGCCCAGCGCCGGGTGCGCCACGCCGAATGCCGCTGATTCGGCCACGGCCGGATGCGCGGCCAGAACCGCGTCGACTTCCGCCGGGACAATCTTCTCGCCGCCGCGGTTGATCATCTCCTTGATCCGCCCGGTGACAAACAAAAAACCATCGTCGTCGACGCGCCCCACGTCTCCGGTCAGAAACCAGCCGTTTCTGAATGCCTTCGCGCTCGTCTCGGCGTCGTTGTAATACGATTGCGCCACGCTCGCGCCGCGCACCACGATCTCGCCCTCCCGCGCCGGTGGCACGAGCGTGCCGCTCTCGTCCATGATGCCGATTTCCACTTCGCCGCCAGCTCGGCCCACTGATCCGCGTTTGCGCCCGGTCTCGAACGGCGCATTGCTGCTGACCAGGCCCGTTTCCGTCATCCCGTATCCCTCCAATACGGGCACGCCCAGCGCGCTTTCGAGCGCGGCCATCAAGTCCTGCGGCAGTGCCGCGCCGATCGAGCGCACAAAGCGCAGTGCCACGCGCTCCCGCAGACGCGGCTGGTTCTGGACCGTCGGCAGGATCGCGTTGTGCAACGCCGGCCCGGCCGTGTACCACGTCGGACGAAGTTCCTCCAGCCAGCCCGGAAAACTCCGCGCATGGAAGCCCGCGGTGCAGATCACCCCGCCGCCGTTGAGAAGCTGTATCACTACGCTGATCAAGCCTTGCGCATGGAACAGCGGCATCATGCTGAGCAGTCGGTCGGCCTCGTTCAAACCGAGCATCCGGCGCGAGTTCGCGGCCATCAATTGCAGATTCAGGTGCGTCAGCGGAACGGCCTTGGGTCCGCCTGTCGTCGCCGACGTGTGCAGTAGCACGGCAATATCGTCGCGAGCGGGGCTCGCGGATCCAGGCCTGGGACCGCCTCCTCGTGCGCGGCGCAAGACTTCGGCGCATTCGAGAACCTCGATTCCAAGTGCCCCGGCCGCCGTCGCCGGCACGGAATCCAACCTCTCGACGATCAGCGCGCGTGCCCGCACGCTCGTCAGATACGCTTCCAGTTCGGTCTTCGAGAATGCGGGATTCAACGGCGCGCACACCGCAACGCTTGGGATGGCAAGCGCCAGCGCGACAAAGTCGATGCCATCGGGCAGGCTGACAGCCACCACGTCTTTGCGCTTCAGACCCGACTCCGTCAATGTGCCCGCCAGGGCCTCGATCCGGGCCAGCAGTTCACGGTACGTAATCGGGTCCTGCCCGGGCGACAGCAGGGCAACTGAGTCCGGCGCCACGCTGGCGCGGGCCCGCAGCTCGTCTAGAAAGCCTTCAACCTGTGCGGGCGAATTTCGCGGTTCCATTCACCTTTGTCAAGCGAGTATACAGCAGGACTTAGCCGAGCTAGATGCTCACTCCGCGCTGGACACGGCGAAATCAACGGCACGCGCCTGTGCAGCGAAGAGCAATCGCACGAAATGCGGTCGTTGCAACCCATCATTCCAATCCCAATGTCAGCGCTGGCGCTGGCCGCAGTTCGCCCAAGCTTCTTGCGCGCGAATCGGACTGGGAGTTGTCTGACTACCGCGAGCTGAAGATGATGCATCATCTTGGTGGGCTGCGGCGTGTTCGATCGTCCTGGCGCCCGGATTCGTCAAAGTTGACCCCAGTTGGTTCCTCGTCGCGCAGCCTAATTCAGAGCAGCGCGGCTGAGCCCACAGATCTCGCGCCACATCTCGGCGACCCGCCGGAACTCCGGGCTGCGCATGATGAACTTGATTTCCATGTGGCGCAGGATCAACTCCGTCGGCGCTTCCTGTGGCTGCAGCTCGCCGCGCATGTTCTTGGGCACGATCACCTCGGCCTTGCCGTTATGGCCCTGGATGAAATGTTTCTTCGGACTGGATAGGACTCGACCACAACCGCAGCAACAACGGGGCTGCTCGTGCAGGCGTCTCAAGGCCAGCGCGGCGTTGGTGTCCAGGGTCGGGCCAGCAGGCACCTCGGACGCCGTGGGCGTCTCTGCGTCCGGCTGCTCCGTCTGCGCCGCGTCTGCCGTCTCCGGGGTCTGGTACCCGACGGATTTCACGGCCCCGCTTTGGGCGTCTGTTGCGCGACGCTTCATTTGCCGCGTCTTGGCGTCATTGGCGGGGGTTGTCCTCGGTCTGCCTCGCGTATTATGTTCCTTTCTGGGCCTTTGAAATGGCACAAAAAGTAAACCTTGGCAGGGGTCGGTTTAGCAAGTATCCCAGAGCAGAGCGAATGATCGTGTAGAAAACTCAAATTCATCGGTGAGCGGAGAGCAGCGTGGCATTTGGCCTTTGCCGCTGGCTACCTTTCACCAACCAAGAATGCGGGTCTCGCTGTTTTCGGCACTAAAGCATAGAGTTCGGGGCGGAGTTTAGTCCCCGATTCGCGAGGCGGAGTCGCCGTTGGTAGAGCGGAGGACGACGGCTGGTGCTTGAACGCCATTCCCACCGTTCACACTGCTTCAGGTCATTCTGATAGCGATTAGCAGTCGGTCCATTTCCGCCACTGCCTCCGTCACCAACGGTTGGTGAAGACCGGCGGCCGGTTGGTGAAGCACGCGCGCTACTACTGGCTGATGCTGGCAGAGAGCCATCTGACCAGGCGGCTCTTCGGAGCGATGGTAGCCAAGGATCGCCGCCTTGCCGGTGCAGACGGGGTAGACGGAGGCCGTTTTGTAGCGAAATCAAGGGCAAAGGAGGCGAGGGACGGAGGGGTGCGCATGGAACTTACTAGAAAGATGGGACTTGTCGGTATTGATGTCTCGCGGCCGGGCGACAACTGCGCCTTGCAGGGGCGAAAACGGCTCCCGGAGGAAAAACCGCAACTCGCGGAAGTAATGGGTGGCGGCTGAGTGTATGCTGGACAGAGACTGGGAGTTCAAAACGGAAATTCCGTCTTCGTGGCAAACCCATACTCGGTGAAG
>Ga0187851_10000227_pt1 | contig 58444 bp, 53 predicted proteins | sample June2016WEW_6_10_FD_132997 | JGI IMG/M metagenome (GOLD analysis project Ga0187851, IMG submission 132997) | Peatland microbial communities from SPRUCE experiment site at the Marcell Experimental Forest, Minnesota, USA - June2016WEW_6_10 | ecosystem: Environmental > Terrestrial > Soil >... | reverse complement strand
GTAGATCTCTCCCTCACGGACGATCGCCGTGCCGATGCCGGTGCCCAGACTCACGTAAAAGATGCTTTCGTATTTCGCGCCTGCGCCCCATTTTGCTTCGGCGAGAGCGGCGGAGCTGGCGTCATTGGTGAGGCGCGTGGACAAGCCGTAAAGTTTTTGGATCTTTCGCGCGAGCGGGAAATTTCTCCAGCACGGCAAGTTCGTGGCGCTCAGCAGCACGCCGCGTTCGCTATCCACCCATCCCGGCGCGCAGACGCCGATGGCGCGCACTCGAGCAGCGCGCGCTTGCGGCATCACGGCGTCCATCGCATGCTGCACGGCGCGAAATCCCTCGACGGCGGTGGCGCGCGCTACCATTGCGGAGCGTGCGGTGTGCAGAATGCGGCCATGCGAATTCACCAGGCCCGCAGCCACTTTCGTGCCGCCGATATCCACCGCGAGGACGAGATGGTGCGAAGTTGTGGCGCGACCGCGATTCTTCAATGGCTCATTCCCTTGTGGCGCTTTGCGTAGCTTGGATAATACAAAAGCGTTCGAATGAAGGGCAGGGCTAAATGTCGGATGGCCGACGGGCCGGGTGCTTTTCGCGGTGGGATTTTTAGTGGCGTGTACGTCTTCGATGTGAGATATTGCGCGGGTATCGTTATGTTACGAAATATAGCTTTTTACTTCTTTTTGTAACTCGGGGGAACCATGTCGCTGACGTTCTTCGCCAACCGAGCAGGGCTGCGGTCTTCTCTGCGGTCCGCGGGCTTTTTGCTTGGCGCAGCCGGACTGCTGCTGTTTGCGAACGGATGCGGAAAGGAAGCGGCGGTGAGCGCTCCGCCTGTGAAGGCGCCGGAATCGCAGGTCCAGGTGACCGCAGGTGCGAGTTCCGTGCTGCTGGATTCTCCCGCGGCCGAATTCACAATCGCACCGAACGGGTATGTGGCAGCGAGTCTGGTGAGCGGCGGCCATAAGCTTTCGCTGGATGATGCGGCGGGCGGTACCGGCGTCGCGGTGACCGCTGGCGCTAAGGAATCGCCCGATGTGGTTTTCGACGTCGCGCACGCTCAGATCTCGGCGCCTCACGGACGGCTCGGGACAAAAGGAAAACGGATTGAGTTGACCGGCAAGAATTCCGCGGACGACCTGGAAGAAACACTGATAGTGGAAGTGTACGACGAATTTCCGAACGTGGCGCTGGTGTCCGTTTCAATTCGCAACTCAGGAAAGAGCGAAGTAAAACTGGATGCGATCGATCTGGATCGTCATCGTTTCAATGCTTCGCTTGCGGATCCGGCGGTGGCGCCAAACGAAATGTGGTCGTTTTATGGAGCCAGCATCGAATGGGGCCGAGAGAACGTATTTGAAATCCCGCGGAAATTTTCGCAGCAAAACCAGATGGGTTCCGTGGTGGATGTGAAGGGAGACCTGGGGCGCGTCGGCGGTGGGATACCGGTGGCGGCATTTTGGACCAAGACTGTCGGCGAAGCGATCGGGCATGTGGAGACGCTGCCTCTGGTGCTTTCCATCCCGGTGAAAACGGAACCCGACGGGCATGTGGATGCGAGCGTTCACCTGACCCCGGACAACACGCTGCAACCGGGCGAAAGTTATTCCAGCCCGGAAACCTTTATCGCGGTGTATTCCGGAGATTATTACGAACCGCTGCGAATTTATTCCGACGTGATTGACAGCGAAGGCCTGAAGAAGCCCACCACCAACAGCGAGGACTACGCGGTGAGTTGGTGCGGATGGGGCTATCTCGCCAATGTGACTCCCGCGCAAATGCTGGGGACAATTCCCAAACTCAAGGAATTCGGAATTCACTGGGCCACTCTGGATGATCGCTGGTTCAACAACTATGGTGACTGGCAGCCGCGCAGCGACACATTTCCCGACGGTGAAATTCAGAAGATGGTGCAGCAATTCCACGAGCAAGGAATCAAGGTCCAACTATGGTGGTTGCCGCTGGCCGTGGAAGATGGCGGCCCGGGATATGAGTCGCATTCTTACGGCGTCTCTGACGTGGTGAAAGAGCATCCCGACTGGCTGATTCTGGATAAGCACGGCAAGCCGGCGCGCATGACGCGGAATCTGGCGACGCTTTGTCCGGCTGTGCCCGAGGTGCGCGCGTACTACAAACAGTTGACGGAAAAATTCATACGCGATTGGGATTTCGACGGGCACAAGCTGGACAACATTTACAGCGTGCCGGCCTGCTACAACCCGAAGCACCATCACAAGACGCCCTACGATTCCGTTTATGCGATGGGCGACATTTACAAGACGATTTTCGATACCACTCGCGCGCTGAAGCCGGATAGCGTGACGCAGAGTTGCCCGTGCGGCACGCCGCCGAGCATCGCGTGGCTGCGTTACCTCGATCAGGCAGTGACGGCCGATCCGGTGGGTTCCGTGCAGGTGCGGCAGCGGGTGAAGATGTATAAGGCGCTGCTGGGTCCCAATTCTGCCGTATATGGGGATCATGTGGAATTGACGCGCATTGCGAACCCGAATGGAAATGAGAAGGATCTGGGATCTGATTTTGCTTCGACGATCGGCACGGGCGGAGTGGTGGGCACGAAATTCGCTTGGCCGAATTACGGGCCGAAACTGGCGGATGTGTATCTGACGCCGCAAAAAGAGCAGTACTGGAAAAAGTGGATCGGTCTCTATAACGAGAACATGCTTTCGCGGGGCACGTTCCGCGATCTCTACGTTTACGGCTACGATTTCCCCGAGGGATACGCGATCGAAAAGGATGGCGCGATGTACTACGCGTTTTTTGCGCCGCAACCGGCAGCGCACGCGGCGCCGACGGCGTGGTCCGGAGAAATCGAATTACGCGGGCTTGCACCGGGGAAATATCATGTGGTGGATTACGTGGATGGCAAGGACTTGGGAGAAGTGAGTGCGCCGGATGCAAAACTAAAGGCCACCTTTACCGACCATTTGCTGATAAAGGCTACGAAGGAGTGATGCGCTGCAGCTGAATGCCGTTGCGGCGCGCTCAGCGCGAGGTCAAATGCTGGCGGAAAAATGAATCGAGCTTGTTGCGGTCCTTAAAGGCTTCGGTCCCGCCTTCGCAGGTGGTTGAAAACGCTCCGGCGACGTCGGCGTAATCGAGACATTGCTGCGGAGTGCCGCCCTGCAAGTAGCGATGAATGAAACCGGCGTCAAAACTGTCGCCGGCGCCCACCGGATCCATCGACGCGACGCGCAAGCCAGTGCGGCGCCATTCTTCGGAGCCCTTTCGCGCAACCGCCCCGCGCATGCCGAGTTTTACGACGACAAATCGGCAAAGTTGCGCCAGTCTATCGACTGCTTGCTGTAAATCCTCGGTGCCCGCAACTTTTTTTGCTTCGCGCTCGTTCGGAAAAAATATGTCGACGAACGGCAGCACGTCCAGCAGATCGTCTCCCCATTTGCCTTCCGGGTCGTCGTTGGTGTCGAGCGAAGTGGACAGGCCTCGGGCCTTGGCTTCGCGAAATAAATCGGCTATGCGCGGGCGCAGGGCGCGGTGCAGGAAGTATGACGAGAGATGCAGATGACGCGCGGCAAAAATATAATCGAGATCCAGATCGGCGTGGCTGAATTCAAACATGGTACCGGGATAGGTGAGGATGAAACGATGTTCGGGCTGGGCGAGAATCACGGTAAGGCCGGTGGCCGGGCCGTTGGAAGCTACACGCACGCGCGCCAAATCCACGCCGGCATTCGCGAGCCAGTCGAAAGCCATCTTGCCGAGTGCGTCGGCGCCGATCTTTGACACCATGCCAACGCTCGTGCCCAGGACCGCGAGATTATGCGCGAAAATCGCGGATGAACTTCCCAGCGTCAGGCGAAATCCTTTGACCAGCGATTCCTCTTCCGGCTTCAACTGCGCCGGCACGCCGTAAAGAATCAAGTCCGGATTGATCTCGCCGACTACGCAGACATCCAACGGCATCCTTGCGGCCTCTGTTATTTGGTTTCCAGCATTACCACACGGGACAAGTTACGAGGCTCGTCTGGATTCAAACCCTTCTTGACTCCGGTGTAGAAGCCGAGCAGTTGGCCGGGAATTACGCTGGCGGCTACGCGCGCCGTTTCCGGCACGTCGAGAGACAATTCCACAAAGTAATCGGCCGCGCGGCGGATTGCGGAGTTGACATCATTGGAAACCACCAGCGTGGTGCCTCCCAACTTCTTGATTTCCTCGAGCACCGCGACTTCGGCGGCGAATCCCGATTCGCTGATGATGAAGGTAATGAGCGTTTCGGGGCTGACAATCGCTTTGGGGCCGTGCCGGAATTCGAGCGTGTGAAAGGACTGCGCGTAGGAACAGGACATCTCTTTCACTTTGAGCATGGATTCCTGTGCGATGCCGTAGAACGGGCCCTGTCCGAGAAATACATAGTCCGCGAAGGCGCGCGAGTCCACCAGGGAGCGGATTGTGGTGTGAATTGCATTCAGACGACTGGTCACTTGATCGGGAAGTTTGCGCAGCGCATCCAGAAATTCACGGCGCCCTCCGCGAATCGCCGCAAGCGATTGCAGCGTGATCAGCATCGAGGTGAAGGACCGCGTCATCACCGTGCTTTTTTCGTCCGCCGCGGGAAGCTTGATGCAGTGCGACGCGATTTTTTCAATGGGGGTATCGCTGCCGCAAGTAATCGCCAGAGTTTCCAGGTGCAGGCGCCCTTGCAGATAGTCGGCGGCCTGCAAGACCTCCGAAGTGTAGCCGGAGCGCGTAATCAGCACCGGCTGGGACGCCGCTGGAAATAATTGCGGAAAGAGGGTGATTTCGGATGCGGGAAGCGCACGGGATTTCTCACCCGTCAAAATGGACCAGCTGGCCGCCGCAGCCTGGGCCAGATAAAAACTCGAGCCGCAACCGACGAATACCCATTCGACATTTCTGGGAAGCTTCTGATTCAATGATTGCAGCTGGGCAGACTGTTCCATGGACTTGAGGCACGACGTCCAGATAGCAGGTTCCGAAAGAATTTCCGCTATGGTGTGAGCGCCAGATTGTGCATTCAAATCTACCAACTGATCCTCCGCAATCATTTTGAAATCAAACTTCAGACTACGACGACTTTGATGTGCGCCGCGCGCAGCCCCCGCAGGTGGCGGGCGGAAATCTTGCTGTCCGTTATGGTGTGATGAACCGCCGACGTGGGCGCGATAAACGAAAGGCTGCGCCGGCCGAACTTGCTGGAGTCGCAGACGATGACTGCGGTCTTGGCATTTTCCATCATCACGCGATTCGCGCGCGCTTCCAGCAGATTGGGCGTGGTAAGGCCGTATGCAACATCGAATCCGTCCACCGCGAGAAACAGAAGATCCGCGGTGACGTGCCTTAGCGAATCTTCCGTGAGAGGACCGACCAGCGAAAACGAATTCCGCCGCAGGACGCCTCCCGTTAGAATGACCTCGACGTCTGTGCCGGCAAGTTCGGCGGCGATGTTCACGGCATTGGTAATCACCGTGAGATCACGGACGTGTTTGATGGCGCGCGCGATAGCGGTGGTCGTGGTGCCCGAATCCAGAATCACCACGTGGCCGGGGCGAACCAGCCGGGCTGCGGCGGCAGCAATCTTGAGTTTTTCGCGGCGGTGCAATTGCTCTTTTTCGTGCAGGGTGGGATCGCGCAGCGCGGTCGCGTCGAGGGGGAGCGCGCCGCCATGCGCGCGCTGCAGGCGTCCCATTTGGTGGAGCGATTCCAAATCCTTGCGAATGGTGATGAGCGACGTGGAAAAACGGCGTGCCAGATCCTTGACGACAACGCGGCCATCGCGCTGCGTCAATTCGAGGATTTTTCGCCGCCGCTCTTCCGCCAGCATGGGTAAAGGCCTGCTTTCGAATTCTTACTTTTTGTTACTATTTAGAACCAGAGGGTGATAGCTTGGCACAAATGGCAGCCAGGAGCAAGGATTTATGCCCGGTCCAACGATCGTCTGTGTAAGCGCCAATCCGGCCATGGATCGTCGTTTGCGCATGGAATCCCTGGCCGTCGGCGAAATTAATCGCGCCACAAGCGCGCAGGGCCTGGCAGGGGGCAAGGCCGCGCACGTGGCGATGGCGACGCTCGCGCTGGGGGCTAGTCCGGTTTGGGCGGGATTTCTTGGGGGCGCGATCGGCCAGGAATGCTCGCGGCAAATGGAAGCTCTGGGAATTGGGGTGGTTACCATTCCCACTGAGTCCGGAACACGCGTGAATCTGGAAATTATTGACGCAGCGGGACGCGTGACGGAGATCCTGGAGCCGGGTGCAGGGCCGACTGCGCGAGAGCGCGACGAATTCTTGCAAGTGTGTGCGCAGAGGCTTCGCGGGGAGTGGAAGGCGGCGGTGCTGGTGATTTCCGGCAGCTTGCCCGCAGGCCTTGGTCCGGATTTTTATGTTTCGGTGATTCAAGGCGCACGAGCTGCCGGCGCCAGAGTTTTTGTCGACACAAGTGGCGAGGCGTTGCGCGCGAGCGCGAACGCGCGCCCGGATTTTGTAAAAGTAAACCGAGCGGAAGCGGAAACGCTGCTGGGACGGCCGCTCGCGACAATCGTGGAAGTAGCTTATGCTGCTGGCGAAATTGTTGAGCGCGGAGTGCGCAGCGTCGCGATTACTTTGGGCCGAGAAGGATTGATCTGGTTGGAGCACAAGGGTGGACCGGTGTGGAAGGCCAGGCCGCCGCGCATAGACGTGATCTCGGCGGTTGGCTCCGGCGATGCGACGCTGGGAGGTTTTGTGCACGCTGCTGTTGAGGGTATTGCCGGCGAAGAGGCCCTACGCCTGGCCGCGGCTTGCGGCGCAGCCAATTGCGTCGCGTCTGCGCCGGGGAGAATCGACCTTGCGACCGCGCGCGCCCTCATACCACAAATCGAAGTTCAGCGACTAACTTTTTAAGGACCTTCTAGATTGAGCGCCGCGGCTTGTGACCGCTCGCGATTTCATTGCTTCGCGGGGTCAGCGATCCCGGGGATCCAATGCACGGCATTATCGTGGTAGATGCGGCGGAGAACAGGCTCAGGTAGGTTCAGTCCCTCGATCTGGCGGCCTCTGAGCTGCAAGGTCTGATCCGTGGCCAAAAACTTCCAGTCCCTAGCGTAGGTGTCTTGCCAATCTTTTAGAGCGTCAGGCGTAGCTTCTTTCGCGGTGAACTCAAGATCTGTGCCGTACACTACGCGATCCTGATATTTGATGAGGAAGTTGCGGACTTTTTCCCGCGGTTGAATCATCAAGTATTCCATACGCGCTGCCGTGTCGACCGCAAAATTTGGATAGCGGTCAAAGCGCTCGGCGATTTCATCCACGTCGGTTTCCATACTTCCCAGGTGCGCGCCGACGACGCGCAACTTCGGATTTTCCGCGAGCAGGTGATCGCGCGCGGCCAGGATGACTTCCTTGCGCGGGTGGTCCGGGTGAAGATACATGTACCACTCAGGATTTTCTTTGTAGTAATCGTAATCGGGGCTCTCTGGATTGGGCGGCTGCCAACAGGAGGAAGGCTCGGCGACGTGTGCGACGAGCGTTTTGTTTTCGGCAGCTATTTCCTGATAGATGGGCGCGAACACCGGATCGTCGGGCATGACGTACTTGCCGTCGGGCGTCTTTAGCTCCATGCCGATATTTTTCCAGATTTTCACGGCGACCGCGCCGTCGGCAAATTCCTGGTGGAGTTGCTTGACCGTATTTTGCGCGAAGTCCTTTTGCCTGAACGTGAATGGATTAAAGGTGACGCACAGCCTGGCGTGGCCTGGGCTGGCTTGCACGAAGCTGTTGGCGCGCGCGAGCTCGGCGGCCAACTCGCCGTAGATGCCCTGTGTATCGGCGACGCAGATGTCGAGCACGTGCAGTCGTAGGCGCGCCATTAGATCGGTAAAGGCGGGATCGTTCTTGAACGCGTGAACGTGGGTGTCCACCGGGTCCAGCGCCGCGAATGCCTGGAGCGCATTACTGTCATTAGTAGACGCTGTTCCGGCGGCCGCCGCTGCAAAAATCGGCTTGGCGGCAATCCGATGCGCCACGAACGCCGTCGCCACTGCAGCAATCGCGATCAATAACGGCAAGGAAAGCTTCTCACGATGGGCCCGCATATTTACGATCAGTGCTTGGCGCCTCCTGTACGCGCGCGGCTTTTTGGCGATTCATTCTTATCCAGCTCGAGAGACGGTTCGCGCACGTCGGCAATGATTAACTCCACGCCGGCCTCGCGCAGCGGCCGCAGATATTGCGGGTCCGTGCCGGAATCCGTCACCAGAATGTCAATGTCGGTCGAAGGTCCCACGTACGCAAATCCTTGATTGCCGAATTTGCTGTGGTCCGCAAGTGCAATGCTCACTCGCGCGGACTTCAGAATCATTTTCTTGATCTGGGCTTCGGCTTGGCTGGCAGTGGAAATGCCATAGCCGGGATCAATCGCGCTGACGCCGAGCACGGCTTTATCCACGCGAATCTCGGACAGGGCGCGCTGCGCCCAAACTCCGGAAAGATAGAACACATCTTTCTGAAGTTCGCCTCCGGTGGAAATTACCGAGACGTGCTGGCTGCGCTGAAATTCAGCCACGATCGGCGGGGAATTTGTGATCACGGTGAGGCGGTTGCGATGAAGGAGCCGCCGCGCCAATTCATATACCGAGGTGCTCCCTTCGAGGAACACCGTCTCGCCATCGAGGATCAAGCGCTCGGCTTCGCGGGCGATCGCTTGTTTTTCGGCGCGATTGCTGCGACCCAGCGCATCGTACGTGGGCTGAAGATTTGTACTTGAGGTGCGCGAAACTGCGCCGCCGTGCGAGCGGAGCAGGACTCCTTCTTTTTCTAAAGCTTCCAGGTCGCGCCGGATGGTGGCTGCCGTGACGCCGAGTGTGCGAATCAGTTCGGAGGCGGTAACGGTTCGCTCGCGAGATAAGAGCTCGCGGATGCGAAATCTCCGTTCCTCAGCCAGCAGGCTCATCAAACTTCTCCGTCGAGTGCGACAATCCAAAAAGCAGCCGATTGTGCCACAAGTCGCTGAAAAATGATCGCAAAAATACAAAATACATCATATTCGATAAAAAAAGTTGACAAATGTGCACAATAGGACTAATTACGTGAGCGATTGAGTTCTGTTTCTCGTCGTCCTGCGGCGTGGGTGCTCCGCAGCCAACTCCAACTAGGGAAACAGGTGCCCATGCATTCAGGGGAGGGTTATCGGTGAACAGACTCGTGCGCTGTTTTCTATCCGGTCGAGCAAGTGCCAAGGGCCTGCTCGACTATCCTGGCGGTGGAATAGCCATGAGTTTGCGCTTCGCCGGCATGGCTTTGGCGATAGCCCTCTCCTGTGGGAGCTGCTGGGCGCAGAAGGACACCGGCGTAATCGCGGGAACGGTAAAGGATGCGTCCGGAGGAGTTGTCGCTGGCGCGACGGTCAAAGTGATTGATGTAGACCGCGGAACGGAGTTCGATACCGCCACGGAGTCAAATGGAGAGTACGTCGCCGGTCCGCTCAAGGTCGGCCGCTATACGATCACCGTCGAGAGGGCCGGATTTAAGACCGCGGTGGCAGGCCCGGTGCAGCTCGATGTGCAGGGCCGCATCGAAGCAAACGTCAAGCTGGAGATTGGACAGGTCACGCAGAAGGTGGAGGTAACGGTCCAGAATCCATTACTTGAAACCGAAACGAGCACGATGGGCGAAGTGATTGACAAGACGCGCATCGAAACGCTACCTCTGAACGGGCGGAATTTTGCGCAGCTTGCGCAGCTCGGCGCCGGCGTGGTTCCCAGCGAACCGGGTTCGCGCGTGAGCGGCAGTTTTGGATTCAGCGTGGACGGCGCCCGCTCGCTGCAAAACAATTTTCTGCTCGACGGAATTGATAACAATTCGAATTTGGGCGACGTGCTGAACGAATCGTCGTACGTGATTCAACCTCCGATTGACGCCATCGAGGAATTTAAGGTTCAAACCAACGACTACAGCGCGGAGTTCGGAAGGGGCAACGGAGCAATCCTGAATGCTGTGATCAAGTCCGGCACCAATAATTATCACGGTGACGTCTTCGAATATTTTCGCAACGACGCGCTGGACGCTTTTCCCGCCATCGTAATTATCCCGCAAAAACCGGCCTACAAGCAGAACCAGTTCGGCGGCACCTTCGGCGGCCCGATTCAAAAGGACAAGACCTTTTTCTTCGGCGATTACGAAGGATTTCGCTTGCGGCAAGGAATACCGCAGACGGCGACAATTCCCGATCAGAACATGGTGAGCGGCAACTTCTCCGAGCTGCTCACGAATACGCCCGCAATGGCCATAGACCCCAACACCGGCAATCCTACGGGCGCGGTGGCTCTGGATTGCAGCGGGAATCAAACCTTCATGGGAGAAATATTCAACGCCCGGCAAACCCAAGTGGTGCCCGTAACGCCCGCTAATCCCTCTGGCTTGTGCGGAGTACCGATTGGAGTGGGTGCAGGGGGTGTGCCTACAAATATATTCCCCACGGGAGCAACCGACCCGCTAGCTTCCCGACTGGCCGCCCTGATCCCGCAGCCGAACGTGAACAACAACGCGGCGTTCAACTACCTCGCTATACCCGAACGCAGTGAAACTCGCAACAATTTCGATGTGCGGCTGGACCACACTTTTTCCAGCAAGGATTCCATCTTTGGGCGGTTCAGCTACGAAAATCAGCCCAGCTACATTCCGTCGCCTTTCCAGAACGTTCTCGACGGCGGCGGGTTTTTCGACGGAATCGAAGACTTCTCCTACCGCAGCATAGCCTTGAGCGAAACTCACGTTTTCGATTCCACGCATGTGAACGAGTTTCGTTTTGGCTACAACCGAATCAACGCGCATCGCTATCAGAACAACTTCAATGAGAATGTCTCGGCGAATCTCGATTTTCCCGGTGTTCCTTTCCAGTCGGGCACGTTTAACGGCGGGCTTCCCGCGCTGACGTTCAGCGACGGCTCAGCACCGGAACTAGGCAGCTCGGGCTTTTTGCCCTCCATCGAAAAACAAAACAGCTATGTCTTCACGGACAATTTCACCTGGGTGAAAGGCCGCCATTCGCTCAAAGCCGGCGCCGAGCTGCGTTTTGAACAATTCACGATCTTTCAGCCGTCAGCCTCGCGGGGCACGGCCGATTTCAGCGCGGGATTCACGGACAATCCCGCGGCGCCAGGAACCGGCGGCTACGGTTTTGCCAGCTTTTTGCTGGGCATTTCCGACGGCGGCTCGATCGTGAATCTTCACAACGTTGACTATCACCGGGAAATCTACGCGGGATTCATTCAGGATGATTTCAAGGAATCGTCACGCCTGACGCTGAATCTTGGCTTGCGCTACGAATATTATTCACCGGTGAAGGCCGGGGGCAATGAACAGGCCAATTTTAACTTTGCTTGCGGGTGTCTGATTGTGCCCACGGGGCAAGAGGCCCAACTTACTCCCACGCTCGCCTCGCAAATTTCCATTGAACGGAATGGATCGTCAGGGCTGGTCTCGGCGGATTACCACAACTTTGCGCCGCGCATCGGCCTGGCCTACAAAATCACCGACAAGCTCGTGCTGCGAACTTCCTACGGCATTTTTTATGGCGGGCAGGAAAACGGGCCTTACTCCAATCCAAGTCCCGGATTCAATCCACCATTCTTTGTGACGCAGTCGTTCGACCAGCCATGCCTCACGAATTCCGCGAACCCGAATCCCGGACAAATCGACTGTTCGATTCCCGGATTCAACTCGCTGCAGCAAGGCTTCCCCGCAAATTCCCTGGTGGACCCGAATACACCGTTGCTTTTTTCCATCAATCCGAAAATCACCACGCCATTCATGCAGCAATGGTTCCTGGGTTTCCAGTACGAATTGCCGGCGAACATCGTGGCGCAAGTTTCCTACGTTGGCTCGCACGGTGCCGATCTGTTCGGCCTGTTCAACGGAAATCAGGCAGTCCCAACGCCGGATTCGAGTATTCCAACCGCGCCGCGCCGCCCCGATCCGAATATTGATGCCCCGATTGATACGCTCCGCTCGAATTTATTCTCAAACTACAATGGCTTGCAGCTGCGTCTGGAAAAGCGCTTCTCGAACGGCTTGCAGTTTGAGTTCGCCTACACGTATAGCCATGCGCTCGATGACGCGTCCGATGCCAGCCTCGGCTCGCAGAATCAAGGGGACTTCCGGCTGCAAACGGCGCCTTACCTGGAGTACGGCAACGCGGACTTCGACGTGCGCCACCGATTCGTCACTAACTTTGTTTATGACTTGCCGTTTGGAAACGGCCAGAAGTTTGGTTCTAATCTCACGGGAGTCGCCAACCAGCTCGTGGGCAACTGGCAAGTCACTGGAATTGTTTCCGCGCAGACCGGCAATTGGTTCACGCCGACCGATGACCTGGTGAACATCTCCAATTCCGATTGCGGAGGAGCCGTATTCAATTGCGCGCGTCCGAATGTCGTGGGAAATCCGAACGGGGCGCGTTGCCTGCCGGGAACGCTGTTTAACACCTGCGCGTTTGCCCCCAACGGCGTGGAGGGTACGTTCGGCAACGCGGGGCGCAACATCATTCTTGGTCCCGGACTGCAAAACTGGGACCTATCCTTCATCAAGGAGTTTCCAGTTCGCGAGCAGATGCATTTTGAGTTCCGCGCCGAGTTGTTCAATATTTGGAATCACCCGAATCTGCAATTCGCGGACCCGACGACGACCAACGAAAACTTTTCGATCGAGCGCGGAGCTTCGCAATTTGGCTTTCCCACTGCGTCGCTGGCTCCCAGACTGGTGCAATTCGCACTGAAATTCTATTTCTGAAGCTGCGCTGTGGAAGGCGAAATTGCTCGTCAGGCAACTCAACGAGGCGCTGAAGTGGGATCCTGCGCCGTGACGGACCATCGTGTGCTCATTGCACCCGGCGCGAACCCGTAATCAGGATATCCACGAGGCGTCGGGCGCTCTGCTGCCAGTCCGGGCCGGACGCTACGTTGGACACGCCGATCAGCGCCCGCAGTAGGTCGAATGGTTCGAGGTCTCCACGAATGTCGCCGCTCTTGATGGCGCGCTCCACCAGCGCCTGAATCGCTCCGGAGATCTGAGCGCGCGAGGATTCGTACACCTTTGAAGGTCCCCCGACGAGCGTATTCAGCGCCGGGGCAATGATCTGCTTCGCCGCGATGTAATCCACGAACAACAACATCCAGGCTCGCAACGCTGCTACCGGGGTCATTTCCTGAGATAGCTTTCGCTGCGCTAACGCTAACTTTTCAACCTCAGTCCGATAGACCGCCTCAAGAAGCGCATCCCGCGTCGGAAAGTGGCGATATAAGGTTCCCGCGCCCACTCCGGCCTGTTGGGCGATGTCGTCTAAGCTAGTGTTTGCGCCGGACCGAGAGAAAGCCTGCTTGGCCACGTCCAGAATACGCTCGCGATTCCGCTGCGCATCCGTGCGTGGCTTTCGCTCCACGGGCTTTGAGCTTTTCTCAGGCACAGGGAATCTTGGGCATAGGCAAAAATAATTGCAACCGGAGACAGTCTCCGGTTATCTAAGCATAGTACGGAGACGGGCTCCGATCTATCGAAATCGTCGCGGTTGGTCAATATCAGTTACAGATATGACGTCCGAACCGACGGTACGAGGAGGAAGACATGGTGGACGTATTCGGTGCAACCTCAACGACAGAAGACGTTTTGTCCGGTGTGAACCTGAAGGGTAAACGGATCCTTGTTACGGGCGTTTCGGCCGGCATCGGCGTAGAGACCGCGCGATCACTTGCCGCGCACGGGGCGCATGTCGTGGGTGCGGCGCGGGACTTGGCGAAGGCTGAAGCGGCAACCGCTCAGCTGCGTAAGGACGCAGCAGCCGGTGGCGGCAGCTTCGAGTTGATTGAACTCGACCTCGCCAGCCTCAAAAGTGTGCGCGCGTGCGCCGAAAAATTGCTGGCAAAGGGTGAATTATTTGACGTGGTTATCGCCAATGCTGGCGTCATGGCCACGCCGTTTGCGCAAACTCTGGATGGCTTCGAAACGCAGTTCGGGACGAATCACCTGGGCCACTTTGTGCTGGTTAACCGAATTGCGCCTCTGATCCGAAAAGGAGGGCGGCTGATCAGCCTCGCTTCTTCGGGTCACCGCTTCTCGAACGTCAACCTGGAGGATCCGAATTTCGAACGGACGCAATACGAACCATTCGTTGCATACGGGCGGTCAAAGACGGCGAATATTCTTTTCGCTGTTGCCTTCGACGAAAGGCACCGGAAGCGTGGCCTAAGAGCCGCTGCCGTGCATCCGGGAGGGATACAAACCGAGTTGGGCCGGCACATGAACCCAGGACAGCTACAGACGATGGTTGAGCAAATGAACAAGCAGCTTGCGGCTGAAGGCAAGGCGCCTTTCCAGTTCAAGACCATCCCGCAAGGAGCGGCAACTTCAGTGTGGGCCGGTGTAGTTGCCCCCGCTGATGAAATCGGCGGACGCTATTGCGAAAACTGCCACGTCGGCCAGATTGTGCCGGACAACATCACCATCAGCGCCATCAGCGAAGGAGTGCGCGGGTACGCGCTCGATCGAAGCACCGCTGAGGCGCTTTGGAAGAAAAGTGAAGAAATGGTGGGGGAGAGGTTTTAAGGATCAGGAGGAACGGGCAATGAAGATCTTTGTCACAGGAGCAACAGGATTCATCGGTTCGGCGATCGTGCCGGAGTTGATTAAGGCAGGCCACCAGGTACTCGGGCTAACGCGTTCGGATGCAGGCGCGCAGTCTCTCATTGCCGCCGGAGCCAAGGTGCATCGAGGGAATCTGCAGGACTTGGAAAGCCTCCGCGCCGGAGCAGCCAAGTCGGACGGCGTCATTCACTGTGCTTTCAATCACGACTTCTCGAACTTTGTTGCAAATTGTGAGCAGGATCGAAAGGCCATCGAGGCGATGGGCGGCGTGCTTGCCGGCTCGGACCGCCCCTTGCTCATCACCTCCGGAACTGGAATGGGAAACGCTGTTCCGGGTCAGCCCGCAACGGAGGACCATTTCGATCTCAACCACCCAACACCTCGTAAGGCTTCAGAACTAGCAGGCGCTGCCGTCGCAGAGCGTGGCGTCAATGTGTCGGTGATCCGTCTTCCTCAGGTTCACGACACGGTGAAGCAGGGCCTCATCACCTATGCGGTTCAGGTGGCTCGTGAGAAAGGGGTGTCGGCGTACATAGGCGAGGGAGTCAATCGTTGGCCGGCGGCACACGTTCTCGATGTCGCCCGTCTCTACCGGCTTGCATTCGAGAAGCGCGAAGCCGGCAGCAGGTACCACGCAGTCGCGGAAGAGGGAATATCGATGCGGCAGATTGCCGAAGCCATTGGCCGTGGCTTGCGGGTGCCCGTTGTCAGCATCTCTCCAGAGCAAGCGCAAGATCATTTCGGATGGCTCGCTCTGTTCGCGGGCTTCGACATGCCGGCTTCAAGCGCACAGACCCGGCAACGTCTCGGATGGCACCCGACCGGACCTGGACTGATTGCCGATCTTGATCAGATGCGTTATTTCGATACGAGTGCAGATATCGCGTCCGCGGCACCAGTGAGAACAGCCAGTTGATCGAATCAAAACAGAAATCCGCTAGAGCTTAGCCTCGCTAACTAAAAGAGGAAGACAGAAATGACAATGCAGTCCGAAATTACAAGCAGTTATACGCTTCCTGGCAGCTCGATGAGCTTGAACCGAATGGGCTACGGCGCGATGCAACTTGCAGGTTCGCATGTTTGGGGACCGCCGTCGGATATGGATGGCGCGATTGCTGTTCTGCGCGAGGCGGTGGCCGCCGGAGTGAATCACATCGATACCAGCGATTTTTACGGTCCGCACGTAACCAACCAGATCATCAAACGGGCCCTTCATCCTTATCCGAAAGGCCTGGTGATTGTCACTAAGGTGGGTCGGCGGCGGGGTGACGACAAGTCGTGGCTTCTCGCTCTTTCGCGTCAAGAACTGATCGACGCCGTTCATGACAATCTTCGAAATCTCGGGCTGGACGTGCTCGATGTTGTCAATCTTCGGGTTGGAGGAATCATGGGTCCATCGGAGGGATCCATCGAAGAACCGCTGAGCGTGCTAGCCGAACTGAAACGTCAGGGGCTGATTCGCCAAATTGGCCTGAGTAACGTCAGTCGCGCACAGTTAGCAGAAGCTCAGAGAATTACGGAGATCGTTTGCGTTCAGAATTTTTACAACGTCGCGAACCGGAACGACGATGGCCTGATTCACGACCTCGCGAAACAAGGGATCGCTTACGTGCCGTTCTTTCCGCTGGGAGGCTTTACGCCGCTACAATCTTCGGTGTTGGACGACGCAGCTGCGTCCCTCCAGGTCGCGCCTATGCAGGTCGCGCTGGCGTGGTTGTTTCAGCGTTCCCCCAACATTCTGCTGATTCCCGGAACATCTTCGCTCGGACATCTTCGTGAAAATCTGAGTGCTGCGAAGCTGCGCCTTCCGCACGAAATTGTCGCCACACTTGATTCAATCGGCAATGGTTCTAGTCAGGTATGAGCGCGAAAAACCTCCCGCGTGCGATTGCTGCAGAGCGCGCAGGGCGAAAATGTATCACTTCAGGGGCTCGATCGAGCGATTTCTCACAAGACGTGCGCAGTGAATCCCGTGTGAGACGACTACTTAGAATCAATCGCGGATTGCGTCAGAAGTAATGCGGATTGACCGAGTCGTGTTAACTGTAATAGAACACTGATGTCTCGCGTATTTACTGCTAGTTTATAGCCCTTGCAAGCATAGGCTGGCTTTTTAAAGCACTTGCAGTCGTCGTGGGAGAGAGCGCCGGTGCCATAACGCATTGTCCCAGCCCCGGTAAGCGTTTTATCGATAACATGCCGGCGTGGCAAAAATCTACGCGGAGCTATATGAGCGGAGAATCGTGCGAGCCACAATCCTGTCTTTTGTCAGATTCAACCAGGCTCCAGGCCATAAGCAAGTATCGCATCCTCGTCGCAGAAGACCATGCTTTGGATCGATCCTCTCTGATAGCCTCTCTGACGGCGGTATCCCAAGTCGAAATCTGCGGGCGGGCCACCAACGCGCGAGAAACCGTGCGGTTCGCCAAGAAAATGAGGCCCGACCTAGTCATCTTGAGTATAAATTTGCTGGCCATCGGCGGAATTGACACCGTGCGACGGATACGCAGCGCGTTGCCCGAAACGGAAGTGCTCGTCGTGACTCTCCATAGCTCGCCGAGATTGCGTGCCGCAGAAGCGAAATAACGCCAGACGCGACTGACAACTCAACACCAACACGGCTGGTTGCCGGCGCCGGACGTTTCGCGCGCCGCCTTGTCGTGCAAGACTCGCAGAAGCAGTCGAAGAATTTGAGTGATGTGATGGACTAGAATCAGGTCCCGCGGCGTCGGTGAAACACACCGAGATAGTGCATCTTATTGGCCGCGACACCGATACCTTCATTTCAGATTCGCCACACTCACGCTGTTCCGCGGCAAATCCTGTCGGACTCGGTCCAAACACTTGGACCAAAGATCGAACTCGGATAGCGTCTATCGCAGCTGCACTCGACGCTGGCGAGGTGATTAATACGCCGCATCCCGTGGTGCGCCCTTAAATTGGAATCGAACAAAAACCAGTTCCGTGCCCGCCCAACGACAGGCACGCCCTAGGGCTGGCTCGTTTTCATCGGCTTGATCGCAGAAATGATAAATCCCTACTTCCGCGCCCCAGCGAACATGAGGTAGAAGCTGGAATTCCTGTCGAATCGAAGGCCCTTGTAACCGTTTGGATTGCAGCTTACAAGGGTTTGAGGGCGTCGCCCACACACAGCCCGTGGGAATCGTATAACGGAGGTAGAGTCTGCCCGGATACTCGTAGTGCGTTCGGACCACAACGCCGATGGCAGGTGCGGCGGATGCTTCGATGAACTGTGAGGTCCACAAGCGGTTGTAACCTACCTCGCCGAGCACGCCTACGCGCCAAGAAGGCCATACGATTGCCGTACCGGTCACGGAAAACGAGTGGCCGTTGTCGGTAATTTGTTTTTTGTCCGGAGAAAAGGAACCGGCCCCTTGTATCTCCAGTCTTCGCCACAGCGGGTACTCCAATGACGCGCCAAAGTTCCTCGAAGGCGGTATGAAACCAAGTTCGGCTCGCACCCCGATATCAGAGTCGAGGAAGATTCTTGGCGGAGGGCTTGTATTTGCAATCAGTCCTTCCACGTCCTGTGCCGCAGCCGGTGCGGCCCACATGAATACAACTAGCGTAAGTCTTGAAATCGAGTTGAACCTCATCACCTTTCTCCTGGCGGCCTACAGCGGCCCCGCGAGCGAGTGATCGTACTCGTCGGAGCCTGAGTAACACCGCGAAGGAAGGGGGAGGCTCCGCGGCCCAAAACGTTGGGTAGAAGGTTCCAATAATCTGAGAATCTGAAGCCGAGCTGGATTTCTGCGCTCGGCTTGGGGCTATTTGTTAGGTCCCGAAGGTGGCGGATACCCAATTTCTTGATGGGCAACCGTCGCTGACGATTCGGAAGAATTACGCGCCGTGTAGCGCGTCAGGTAGGGCACGAATGGTGTCACCTCAAACGGCATCTTCTCTCGTGCCGACTGCAGCGACGTGGGAGTTGTCCTAGTCAGCGCCATCTCGTCTGTCCAAGGATCGAGTTTGATGCGAGCACCCAGCGGAAGCGCGGCGATTTGGTTCACATTCCCGGGTTGCAGAGCCGGCCCGCCGCCTTTTAACTGGGAGGCGACATAGACGCTGTCTCCCAAATGTGGGGAAACTAATGCGCGTAAATTCCGCGAATCATGTTCAAACTGCCTCAAGAAAAGCCCAGCACTTGCCAGGCTGTCTTTGTACGGCGAATTTTGCAGGTAAATCATCGCCTTGGCGTTGCTCGCTTCGCGGTCTCGAGCATTCAACTTGAACGACAATCTTTTCAGAGCCTCGAGCGGTGGTAGTTGGAGGAGATCGTAGAACGCATATCGGTCGATGGCCGGCTGTGACACCGCAATCACTCCCAGCTCTTGTGCCAGTATGGTTGCAAGGGTGGCTTCGTCCGGAAGAACATCGAGCAATCCCCGGCTTACCACGATGATGTGCCCCACGACGAATAGATCGAACGTGGAAGTTGTGAGCACCCGGCACCGCACGGCAGGTTCTATTTCCAGATTGTTCGTAACCAGCAAATTGTTGACCACCGTATCGAGCGCCTTGTCTACTTCTCCTGTCGGGGCGAGCATGCCTGTCCGCTGGAGCGCGGTTAGGACGTTGTTCTCGGCCTGAGTCTGCCAGTGCCGCTGAGCTTCTAGCGGAGATTCATCGCGCCGTTCTCCATCCGCCGCGATATCCCGGATGCCAGCCGATCCATCCAAAGTCAGCTTGCTGAATTCTTGCGTGTGGGTGGGATCTTTTAGGTTGTATCCCCAGAATCGTGTTTGGGCCTTAAAGCTGAGCCGGGCGTTGTCGTTGAGGTACTTGACTTCTAATTTGTGAATCTTGAGGTCCGTTTCCTGGGCGAAAGAGTAGGCTGGAAGCCAAAGGTCCGGCTGAACGTTCAAGCGCCAACTGTCAAAATGCGCGCCCCAACCCCCTTTCTCGTGCACCGGCAGATAGATACCGTTGAAGCGCACAATCGTGTAGTTCTTATCTTCAGCCCAAATCCGACCACTGAATCTTCCGTAGCCGAGGTTTGGGAGCGGCGTCACGTCGAATGTCACGCATCGAATCTCGCCGAGAAACTCCTGTCCCACATATTTGAAGCTGTAGTGCTGTCGATCAAATCCTTCGCGATCGACGTAGGCCATTCGAACAAAACCCAACGGCCTGAAACCCTGTTCCGTGAACCCCTTCTGAGGCAGTTGATCACTCGGCGAGAGCATTGAGTGGTAACCCATCGGCTTGCCGCCCGACAGGTCGGCCTGTCCGAGATAGTAAAAGTCCTTGGTTAGAATCGGAATCTCGGTCTTCTTCGGGCTGAACATCTGGACGTAGGATTCAACGATGGGATGGTAAGAGTTGATGACCTCGATCTCGCGTGCTTCACGGGCAATGATGCGGTCTATCGCCTCTTGAATCGTCGCTGGCGCCCCAGTTGGGTTGCCGATTTCGGGCCATTGTTGTTCATGAATTTCGGGCTTGTGCTGGCTCGCCTGGGCCGGCGTAACCTTGGCGAGAATCATCGCCATCAAGAACATTAACGAGACTTGCAGCGCTGTACGCATTTTCTTATTCCTCCATGTCCTTCAACTCGCGAGTTCAAAAACGATGTGCACGATCGCAGTCGAGTCCACCGGCTTGCAGTCACATTAAGGCGGCTTGAAAATAGGAAACAGAATCGGAACTACTGCGAAGTAGATTCCAATCGGAGTTTGCGTACCCATGCCGACACTCAGAGCGCACCATTGAACCCACAAGTTCGGAACAAGAGCCCGTGAATGACAACCGTTGCGCCCGTCGCTTTTCGATTTGCTTGCACTTAATGCTTCGAGAAACTGTCAGCGAGCAGGCGTGCAACATGGTTATTGGCCTCGGAAACACAAACTCGAATTGCTTCATTGGTTAATTCAGCGTTTCCTTTGCATGACGGAAACCGAGATGTGCATTTGATACACCAATTCGTTTCGGCACATTAGAATGGGCTTAGAAGAATTGCATGGCGGAAATCGTCCCATTGTGGATTCCCGCGATCCTAATACGGGAAAAGAAGAGAGAATTGAGGGCAGAATGGGTGGGAGCGTTTTACGCTGGTACAAACATCCCTAGCGACGGGGACGATTGTCTGTACGATCGCGCTGGGTAGGACTACGCATTTGGTGTAGTTCCAGTACTCGTATGTTACCTTAAAGTATACATTTGACTTGACCCGTCGCGCGATCCAAGTTACAACTCAGACGGTCGATTTCCTCCCCAGCCAGGAGTCAACGAATGAAGCGTATGGATCTCTCGACGCCTAACCGAGTCCCATTCCTTCGGCCTGCTTCGTTCGTAAGACCCCGACGGCCCAACGACCCGCCGCAACAGTCACTCAAGAAATAGTCCGTCCGCAAGCGGAAGCAGTAGGCTCCGCTATCAGCGGTCAAGCAGCTAGATTCAATCGAAAATCTACCGCATCGCCCCGGCCCCTCTTTGGGCGCTTGACTTCCCTTAGAGTGTCTTCGAAAAGGAACCCGATGATTACTAGGGTTGTAGCCGTGGAGTACGTACATCGCATGAGAGGTGGATCGCAATCCCATTTGCTGCGGTGTTCGGACGGGGAATATTACGTAGTGAAATTTCAAAACAACCCGCAAGGGGCGCGAACGCTTGTGAATGAAATGTTGGGAGCGGCTTTGGCAGCTCGATTGGACCTCCCGGCGCCGGAGACCGCTATCGTGGAGGTCAGCGACCCTCTCATACAGCATTCGGAAGATTGTGCAATTCAACTTGGCCGCGGGCGTATCGCCTGTAGCCCGGGGAGGTGTTTTGGTTCTCGTTATCCTTCCGAGATTGGTCCATACGGTAATCGCGTTTTAATGTCGGCCCACGGCTTTCTGCCCGATTTTCCGGAGCGGGAAGTCACGAATGCTGCGGACTTCGCCGGCATGCTGGTGTTTGACAAATGGACGGGCAACATGGATGGCCGCCAAGTAATCTTTGTGCCCGACGCTACCACACAAAATTACAGGATGATAATGATCGACAACGGGTTCTGCTTCAACGGGAGCGGATGGGATTTCCCTTATGCACCCAGGTGTGGGCTCGCCGGGCGTCCATCCGCATACCGAGCCGTTCGCGGAATAGATTCCTTCGAACACTGGCTTCAGATTCTCGAGAATACAACTGGCGCTCACCTGCTCGATCAGCTCGCGGATGATATTCCTCCCGAGTGGTACGGTTTCAATATGAGTGCCCTCCGCCATTTGCTACAGGAAATGGAGCGCAGACGCCCGTCTGTGCGCGCTGCCTTGTGGACGGCTCGTTCAGGATCTCCTCAATGTTTTCCGAATTGGACCTTACACACTCGGTTAAGGCATCGCTATTCTCGACAGCCCGTGCGATTAAAGGCGAGGGCCAGGGGGCCCATGGTTCAAATCAACCGGGCCACACGGCCTTGCGCGATTCCGGGCGAAGCGAAACACTCGGGGGCCTGAAAACTTAGCGTCTCTCGCGGACGTTGATTCAGCCGCAATGCAACCTCCTCAAGACCGGATTGCGCATATCCGCACGGGTCGGTTCGCTTGGGGAAGTATCGTCGCAGCAGGCGGTTTCCAGGGCGCGGCCCCAAGTCAACAAGCGCCGCAGCGCTGCGGGTAACCTAGGAATTTGTCGGCCCTTCGGGCCTCTGCAAGCAATCGGTGGACAAGGTCGCACATAATGTGGCGCGGTGTCGTTCCCCAGCAATCCCCATCGGCGCTAACGACCGGCTGATCGAGAGCCTCTCTCTAAACGGTTATTTCAATGCGCTGAGAACGACGTTAACGGTGCAGGCGGCCGTTTCCCTCCGATAATCTCAAGCGCGCCATTTCGACGTGCCAAACGGCTGGAACGCTCCTCGCCAACCCTGCACGAGAAAAGGAGCCGATTGCCGGTGACGTAGCGCATCGAGATGCGCTGCAAATACGCGGTTTGCACTCTTTCGTGTCCTGCGGTCACTGCAGCACCGCTCTTGGGATGGGGCGTCAGTAATGATGCCTTGACTATTCTGGAAACGCCTTGACAATGGCACGAAGGACGCTATAAGCTCGGCAGCCATAATAACCGGTTAGGAAAAGACCATCTATGCCGGTCGCAACACGAGGCAGCAAGCTCAGTGGATCGAACTTGGATCCTGATTCAAAAGATCCGGCTGTCTCGCCGGTGCGCGGCACGACGAAGGCTAGCTACCCATGTCAACCGCGGGCGTTTTTGCAGCGACGTTAGTGAAACCCGGGAAGTACGAGATACGCGAATACCCTTTGCCGGAACCCGCTGCTGGTTGTGTCCTGATTCGCATGGAAATGTCCGGAATTTGCGGCACAGATAAGCACACTTTTCAGGGTTACACCGCGCAGTACGGCGGCCGCCAGTTGGAATTTCCGATTATTCAGGGGCATGAGAACGTCGGAACGATTGCGGCGATCGGCGGAGACGGCAAGTACGCGGACTTCGAGGGCGTCGAGCTGCGCGAGGGGGATCGCGTGGTGGTGGGCGCGAACGTGGCGTGCGGCGAGTGTTACTACTGCCGGCACGATTTTCCGTACTACTGCTGCGAGAAGACGACAGATTATGGCAACAATCTGAGCGCGAAAAATCCGCCTTATTTGTTTGGCGGATGGTCGCAGTACCTGTATGTAGTGCCGGGAAGTTTTCTGGTGAAGGTGCCGGACGATTTGCCTTCCGAGGTTGCGGTGCTGACGGAGATTTTCGCGGTTTCGGTGGGACTGGATCGCGCGAAGCAGGTGTCGGCGTTTCCGAACGAATCTTTTCGGTTTGACGATACGGTGGTGGTGCTGGGCGTGGGTCCTTTGGGGATGTGTTTTTTGATGAAGGCGCGCATGCTGGGCGCGGGGACGATTGTTGCGATGGATAAATCCGAGTATCGCTTGAATTTTGCGAAGCAACTGGGCGCGGACTATGCGGTGAACGTGGGGAGCATGTCGCAACCGCAGCGTCTGCAGATGGTGAAAGATTTGACGCACGGGCGCGGCGCGGACATGGTGATTGAGTGCGCTGGAGTGCCGGAGGCGGTGCCGGAAGCGCTGGAACTATTGCGCGTGGGCGGGCTGCTGGTGGAGGCGGGAAATTTTTCGGATTTGGGCGAGGTGCCGATCAGCCCGCACCGGCATATTTGCGCGAAGAATGCGCGGATTCTGGGCGTCGGCGGCGAAGAACCGGCGGCATACGGGCCGAGCATGCGGCAGATGGCGCGCTACATGAAGAATTATCCGCTGCGGGAATTTGTGACGCACCGGTACGGATTGCGAGACGTGGATGCTGCGATGAAGAAGTCCGTGGAAGCGGAGTCAATGAAAGTGGTGCTGGAGCCTTGGCGGTAGCCGCGGCAGAAGTCACGGAAAAAACTGTCCGAGGAATCTCAATTTCTTTACAGAGAGAGGAACGCATGAGCGCAATCAGCGAGCGATTTCTATTTGCTTCGGCACCGGATAGTTGGGGAGTTCTGGATTATCCCGGACCGTCGTGGGAGCAGTCTTATGAAAAGATGCTGGATGAGATGGTGGAGGCCGGCTACACCGGCTCCGAACTGGGCCCGTATGGATTTTTCCCGACCGACCCGAAAATTCTCCAACCACAGTTGGAAAAGCGCAAGTTGAAGCTGCTGGCCTCGTTTGTGCCGGTGAAAATGACCGATCCCGCGGCGAGTCAAGCGGTGATGGAGAGAATTCGCAAGGTGGGAAATTTGCTAGCGACGTTGAAGGCGCCGTTCCTGGTGATTGCGGATGACCAGTCGCCAGAACGCAATGCGTTTTCCGGACGCGCTTACGATAAAGGCTGCCCTACGCTGAGCGCCGAGCAGTGGAAACATATCGGCAAAATCGTAGCGGATGCGGAAAAAGTGGCCAACGAGTTTGGGCTGGACCTGGTGTTTCATCCGCACGTCGCGACCTATGTGGAGACGCCGGAAGAGTGCGAGCGCTTTTATGACGCGACGTCGCACACGAATGTGGGCTTGTGCCTGGATACAGGGCATTGCGTTTACGGTTATGGTGATTCCGTGAAAGAAGCGGAGAAATATAAGACCAAGCTGCGGTTCGTGCATATCAAGGATTGCGATACGAACGTGCTGGAAGAAGCGCGCCGGAACAAGTGGACGTTCGAGCAGGCCATCGAGCACAAGGTCTTCACCGTAATCGGACAGGGCAACATTGATTTTCCGGCGTTTTTCCGGACCTTGGTGAAGAACGGCTATTCAGGATGGTCGGTGGTGGAGCAGGACGTGAAGTTCGGCGCGACGCCGATTCCGCCGGCGCACAGTATCGCGGCGAGCTTGAAATACTTGAAGGGCGTTGTGATTGACCTCGGAGTAGCTGCAGGAGCGCGATAGACGCGGAAGCGGCGCTCTGTCGTTGTGGCGGCTTGTTGAGATCAAACGGCCAGGTTCCTAGGGAGAAGTTTGAATGAAGAAGCTGGGAGTGGGAGTGCTCGGCGTTGGAGAGATGGGCAAGCGGCACGCGGAGAATCTGCGACGGCTGGTTCCGGAGGCACAGCTGGTGGCGATTGCGGACGCTTCCGCGGAACGCGCGCGAGCGGTGGCGGAGGAACTCGAGATCGAGGATTGGTACAGCAGCCTGGAAGCGATGCTGGAGCGCAAGGATTTGAACGCGGTGCTAATCGCGACGCCGGACAAGTTTCACGCAAAGGCTGTGGAGACTGCGGCGCGCGCGGGCAAAGATATACTGTGCGAGAAGCCGCTGGCGTTGAATTTGGCCGACGCGCGCGCAGCGATTGATGCGGTGGCCAAAGCGGGACGGCGTTTGCAGGTGGGATTTATGCGGCGTTATGACCCTGCTTATGCGGCGGCCATGAAACGAATTGAAGCGGGCGACATTGGAGTTCCAGTGATTTTCAAATCGCTGGGGCGCGATAAAGAGTGGGGCCCTATTGCAGCATACGCATCGCGCATCAACGGGATGATTTTTTACACGAACACGATTCACGATTTCGATTTGGCGCGCTGGCTGATGCAGGACGAAGTCAGCGCGGTGCACGCCTACACGACAGCGACGATCCGGCCGGAACTGGCGACGCATGGAGACCTGGTGGCCAGCGTGGTGAATCTGACGTACCAGCACGGTGCGATTGGAAACGTGGAGTCGTATGCGCGGGCCGTTTATGGATATGACGTGCGCACGGAGATTGTCGGGTCGAAAGGCTCGATTTTTGTCGGCAGCTTGCAGCACGCGCCGGCCGTTTTTTTGTCGGCGCGAGGCGGCGAGCGGAGCCTGGCCGATCATTTTCTGGCGCGATTTGCGGATGCATACCTCAACGAAGTGCGGGATTTCGTGCACAACATGCTGCACGATCTGGCGCCGCGGGTTACGGGCGACGATGGGTTGAAAGCGCTGGCTATTGCGGTGGCAGCCGAAAAATCGCATCTGCAGGCGAAGCCGATTGAAGTGGCGCTTGAGGATATGCGGGCGGCGTCTTGAGGCGCGACTTGCGGCGCTGAACGATTCGGCGAATGGACGGAAAAGATGACGCGCACCACTGAAACTGCTTACAAAAGTCCTCTGCATAAGATGACTCAAACGACTCCCACCTGTTTGTGGAACGATTCCGCTTCCGTGGAAGAGCTAACTTATTCGATCGAGCATGGGGCAGTGGGTGCGACGTGCAATCCGGTGATCGTGGTGGGAGTGCTGAAGAAGGAGATGAGTTTCTGGAAGGACCGCATACAGGAACTGATCAAAGAGCTGCCCACGGCGACCGAAGACGAGATCGCCTGGCGAGTGGTGCGTGAAATTTCTGTACGTGCCGCAGCGCTGTTGAAGCCGATCTTCGATGCGCAGCGCGGCCGAAATGGCAGGCTCTCGATTCAGACGGACCCTCGACTTTTTCGCGACAGCCAAGCGATCGTGAAGCAAGCGATGGAATTCAGCCAGCTCGCGCCGAACATGATCGTGAAGATTCCCGTGACGCGCGCGGGAATTCCGGCGATCGAAGAGGCGACTTACCGCGGAGTGAGCATCAACGCGACCGTTTCGTTCACGTTGCCGCAGTGCATCGCCGTGGCCGAGGCGGTGGAACGCGGCTTGCAGCGACGCGCGAAAGAAGGCAAAGAAATCGCGAGCATGGGGCCGGTATGCACGTTGATGGTTGGGCGCCTGGACGACTGGCTGAAAGTCGTGACGGAGAAAGAAAACATCGCGATCGATCCGGGTTACCTGGAATGGGCGGGCGTGGCGGTGCTGAAGAAGGCATATCGGATATTCAAGGAGCGAGGCTACCGCATCCGGCTGCTTTCGGCGGCGTTTCGCAATCACATGCACTGGAGCGAGTTCATAGGCGGGGACATGGTGATTTCGCCCCCGTGGGCGTGGCAAGTGCGATTCAACGCGAGCGATATCGAGGTGCGTTCGCGAATCGATGAGCCGGTGCGTACAGAAATCGTCGAGGAGCTTTCCCGGAAATTCGCGGATTTCCGGCGCGCGAACACTGAGGGCGGGCTCACGGTGGAGGAATTTGATTCATTCGCGCCAACGCGGCGGACTTTGCGGCAGTTCGTCACGGCTTGCCACGATTTGGATGCGGTGGTGCGCGATATTTTGATTCCCAATCCGGACGCGTGATCACGAATCAGACGTGTCCCTCTTCACCGTTCTTGCGGTGGTCGATCACAAGAGCCATGTTGGGGAAAAACTGGGCAAGCGTGTGGAAGCGGCGATCCGCAAGCTGAATTGCCGACCCAGCCTGATCGTGGAGTCTGGCGAACCAGCGTACGCACACTATCGGCAGGTTCGCGCAATCAAATTGAGGCCCGCCCAGGAGAACCGTCCGAGGGAAGAGCGAGAAATTCCGGCAGAATGGGCAGCCTGAAGAGAGAATTGTCGGATGAAAACGAACACCCGCCATCACCACTACCGAGGTTTGGAAAAGCTTCGAAGGCATGCAGACGACCGAGCAAGCGGAGGCCGCTTTCTTCACGCGACTGGATACGAATCAGAACGACCGTCCACCCGGACCGCGGCAGAGAAAGGGGATTCCGAGTTCACTGAGTGCCGGTTTTCCTTTCCCCTCTCGAATTCCCCTGCGCTGAGTTTTGGATGCCAGTTGCAGCGTGTGCGTCGGCGGCTATCGCATTGGGAAGGGAAGTCCGGCGTATTCCAGAGATATTCACAGGTGAAGTTACAGACGAAACGTGAAGCCCTCGCGCAGCTAAACCGCCGAGGCATCGAAATTACGCCTGGCGTGGCGCATTTAACCGACGTTCGCATGGGTTTTGGTACAGCTTTGGTACGGTGCTAACCGAAAGACAAAGGAATGAATTTCGATGCGCGCAGAAATGCCTTAGAATGAAGGTAACTCCTACTGTGGGCGTGTAGCTCAGCTGGGAGAGCACCTGCTTTGCAAGCAGGGGGTCACCGGTTCGATCCCGGTCACGTCCACCGATATTTCATTGACAATATTCGGATCTAGACCTTTTGGCGTACCTAAATTCGTACACAAACCTTAGCCTGGCATTCAGGATCTTTTCGGACGATGAACGGACTTCCTTTTTGCATTGAAAGCTTTTTCGACCTTGGCCAGCGCAGCGCGGGAAACCGAATCGACACCGCCAGGCTCTGCGCGACGGGATTCGTCATTGAGGGTTCGCCGGTTTGCGAAGCGAGCGCTCAATCAGCATATTCGTTCGAACTGGTTGATGCGCTCGCGTGCGTACGCCAATCGGAGTACCGGAGATTCATCGAGAGCAGAATCCACAGTAGAGTGCAAACGAACGGTCTATTCATTTCTTGCATTCCCTGGTTGATACTGATGTGACGCTCGCGGTTGCGAATCCTGATGTTGCGGTCCTGATGCGATCGAGCGCGTGAACTTGCGAAAAAGCCGCCACAGCATTCTAACGATCTACAACGAGCTGGCCTTTCATGCCGCGATGCCCAAGTCCACAGACATGGCAGCACTTAAATGAGTAGGTACCGGGAGTTTGCGCCAGGAATTCAATCACGGTCGTTTCGCCCTTCTTGAGCTGCCAGCACTCTTGAGGTGAAGCAAATACCAAGCCGTCGGAACCATTCGAATTGGAGCCGTCGGGAACAGTAGAAATCGAAAAACCATGGTCATGGTCAGCTGCGGTGATCTTGAGCAGAATTTTCGATCCGCTCTTCACATGAATCGGATCGAGTGAATACTCATATTTCTTGGCGGTGACTTCTATGACTTGAACACCGTCAATGGACGTCAACACCGGCCTGGGATGTGCGAAGAATAGCGCGGGCCACAACACGATCGCGGCGAACGCGAGCAACAGAGTACGCGACACAAGCTCATTCATGGAGCCTCCTGATTGCACGAAAACGGGCGGGCATTGATCCCAAGCGCCAGCCCGTATCGTTGGGGCGCCGGGGACGAATTGTGGCCGGAAATCCGGGGAGCTACTTTCCACTCATGGAAATTGTTGGAGTGGCTTGCGCAAGTTCTTGTTTCCCTTGTCGCGGATACAAGAGCTCGTGGCCTCGTGTTTCGCCGGCAAAGAACCAAGCCACGATCGCCTGCGGCTGGGCCGCTCCGCGATCGGCGAGGGTTATCGCAGCGTCGGCGCTGCGTCCATTGCGCAATCGGGGGATCGAATAAAGAGTCGCTACGAGGGTCCGATCTTCACGAAAGATCTGAACCAGGTGACGACTGTCGTTGTCTGCCAGTTGGAACCGATAGGTCCCCGCTGGCAGGACTCGCCCGGGAATCTGAACCGGCTGGCTGAACGTGAACCGGGTCGCCTGATTCCAATCATCTGCATGAACTACTGGGAGCATGAAGGCGATTGCAAGCATCGACGCAATAATGGGAAGCATCTTTTGGAGTTTCATTTTTTAATTCCTCGGCAATGTAGACCGCCATCCGTTTCGTTTTATTCCTGATAATTCCTCCTTTTCTTGTTTTTTCTGTGCGGCGGGCGATGCGCGGCAGACTACCTGGAATGAGGTACGGAGAGATGCGGTTGCACCTGTAACGAATTTGTTCTTGATGAGCTCGAAGAATGAGGTAGGGAGGCAGAAGACTCCGCAAGGTGCGTTCGAGCCGTCTAGCGGACCTTGGCGGCGAACCGCGGCTCGGAGACGCTTTCAATTTCACCGTGAAATGTCTTCAGCCGTTCGATCAGTCTGGGCATCTCCGTGCCAAGTAATTCCGACAAGCGGAGGTGGAAGCAAAAAGAGTCGCGGAATCTGTATTCGAGAACGATGCCTGCCCCGTTAGCACTTGTCATTTTGCGTCTGCTCCAGCGAATGCCGCATCGGATTCAGCGATATGCTCGCGCACGGCCTCCACGGTTAAATGCGAAATCGGAATGGCGAGGGTAGTTCTTGTCCGTGGCGAATTGAACAGGACCAGAGATTCCATCTTGTCTGGAATTTCTTTCAAAACGCCCACGTAGCTTCCGCCACCGGCCGCAACAATGGACGTGAACGCCGATTCGCCCAAGTCCGGGGTGGGACCGGCACCAATCGCCTGGTCCAGTGGCTGTATGGAGTCGTTCATACTCTTAAGAACTACGTCGGTCCCATGTTTATTCCACGAACTTTGCTTTCGGTTGGTTCGTGCAAAAGGAACAGAGATGCGTTCTTGACCGTTTTGTCCGCAGCCGGTTCGACAGGAAGAACGGACGAGGGCTACACCGCAGCAACGATTCAGAGTGTCTCGCCTGAGCGCTCACGAAAGGCCATGCGCACCAGGCTACTTTCCCGCAATTTAATGCCATGGAAGAGCAGCAGAACCAAACCACGGACCGCATCTTTCAATAGCGAGCGGTGCTGGCTGAAGCGAATCAGTCCTCGCCAGCCGAGCTTTCTGAGAAGAGCAAGCCGCAATCGTGCAAGGCTGAACAGCATGCGGGATAAGGATGCCGGAATGTCCCGGTCTCGGTGGTATTCGTAGAATTGACTATTCATGGACGCGCAGGACTGTACTTTTATGAAGTTCTGGAGCTCGCGGTTCTTCGGATCGGCACCAGCCTCGCGGATGAGGGCTTGGAAGCTTTTAATATCATCTTGCAACGACCGGAGTGTGAGGAAACGGTTGATCACTTTCACTCCCAGCGGATCCCAGAAATAGTCATTCATAAGCAATGGAAGCGCGAGGTGGAAAATTTCGGTCACCGCGAGATGGACGCGGAGATGGCATTGGTAGGCATCCTGCATGCATTCGTACAATTGCGTCGTATCTCGGGTTACTGCGCGTTGAAGCATGGTAATAGCGGTATCGAGATCTTTCGTGAACTCGGCTGTGTCGAAGCCGTGCAAGTCTCTTTCGATGATCGCCGCAACCTGGCGGATCTGCACCGACGATAAGGCCATCCCGACACTGTAGAGAGGATCAACCGTATCGCCCGCATCACCGATGATGTACCAGCGATCGGGTGAATAGCGTTGGCGGCATTCCCACATGTAGGAGCTGTAGAAGTTGGTATCGGCGACGGTGCCGCTACGCACGAGTTCGACAATCGCCTTATGCTCACGTCCAACGCACTGCAGGAACTGCTCCATCGTGCGGACCTCGCCATAGGGATAGGAGTCCGTGCGGTAGGTGATACCGACGCTGATTAGAGGCAGGTTATCCGGCGAGCGCATGGGGATGCACCAGATCCAATTTCCTTTTCCAAAGAAATGATGAGTCGCGAAGTAAGAAACGAAGGCGCGGTTCTGCTTCTTGACAGCGCGAATACGGTCCAGAATTCCGGGATCGAAATTCGTCAACCGGAACCAGAATACGTTCTTCTGCTCATTCACCGGCTCGTGAAGTTGCAACAGCTTGGCGAGCACGCGGTTACGCCCGGTCGCGTCAATGAGCCAGCGGGCACGAACATCGTATCTCTGCTGCGCGGAATCTTGCACGGTCACCGTGTGCAAGCCGTCGCCCGCGTTAAGATTGACTTCGGCTACAGTGCCGTCGATCAAGCGTACGCCGCTTGCCAGGTTGCGCTCGCGCACCTCGCGATCTAACGTAAAACGGTTTACTTGGAAAGAGAGCAGCGGCGGCACTGTGGGAGCTTCGTCTACGACGTAAGTACGATCAGCAGGATGGTCGATGTCGGGCTTGAAATAATAGGTGAGGCCATACTTGGGATACTGCTTTTCAACGAGGTAATCGCCAAGTCCCAGTTCCATGAGGAAATCAATGGTGATTTCGACGAAGGACTCCCCGACGATTGGACGGTTCTTGTGCGGGCCCTCAACTACGACCACGTTTAAATTCGGAAAGCGCATCCGCAGGTAGGCGGCGGCTAGCTGGCCGGTGGCTCCGCCTCCCATAACCAAGACGTCGCTCGTCACCGGGCCTTCCTTGATGTTGCTGAGAGTCAGAGCCTGGACTCCATTTAAAATCACAAAGAACGGCCGTTCGCCGGCTGTCCTCGGGAAAAACTGCGCGGGCCTGATCAGACCGTTTCAGGCACCGTGAAATTCACCGTCATGGAACCTTGAGTTAGCGCGCCGCGGCCTGAACGGATCGGAACTGGGCCTTCCGGCACGCATTGTCACCTCCTCCTAGACTCTCTCCCGCGTCGTTTTATTCCCGATAACCCAACTTTGTATTGAGCTCCTCGTTTCAAAGGCGATGTGTAGCGAATTACATAAGCTAGAACAAGGTTGTGCGGGAATAACACGAGGGGCGCGGCGGTCTGCATGGAAGGAACAAGTCTTAACGGTGCTGAAATCGCACACAAAGACAAAATTAAAGATGTGAATTGCGAGCATCAACCAGCCGCAATACTACAAAAAAGGAGCTTTATGAAGAACGTCGTTGTCGTAAGGAATTTTGTCACCATCCTGCTCTTGCTTGCATTCCTGGTCGCGCTGCCTGCCGCACGAGCAGATCAGTCGAATCAGGCCACCAAAATCACTTTTAGCCAGCCCGTACAGATTCCCGGCCGCGTGCTGCCTGCGGGAACCTACTGGTTCGAGCTGCCCGAAGACATCACCCAACATGACATGGTGCGGATATACAGCGCCGATCGAACAGTGCTGTACGCGACGCTTTTCGCGGCTAACTCCGAGCGCGCGATAGCAACTGACCACACTGTGTTTGGTTTCGCGGAGCGTGGGTCCGCGCAGCCTCAGGCGATCGTGACTTGGTTCTATCCGGGTGAGACGACGGGCCATGAATTCCTGTACCCGAGGCAGGTGGAAAAGGAACTTGCCAGCGTCAAGCTGGTGCACGTCGCCGCAGGAAAATAACGCGGCTGCGATGTAGGGCATCAACTGGTCGGCGGCGAAATTCAAGCGCCGCCGGCCGAGTTGGCGCAGGGGTGTCGTAACCGGGGGGTGGATTCTAACGGATTATGCGTATTTGACAAGCAGCCTGCGGGACGAGTCCGCAAAGATCTGAAGGAGAATACGGTGAACGCACCAAGGCAAGCCCCACTACGAGAGTTGACTCTGTCGCGGATATCGAGCGTGACAGAACACTGCGACATCGTCACGTTTGAACGAATTTATCGGTTGCACAGCCGAAAGGTCCGCAAACTACACGTTCGAATAGTGGGAGCTCCAGCCACCGCTGAAGATCCGACACAGATTCGTCAGCATTCCTACGACGTGCTCGACCTGCAAGTCGAAGCCTCGCTGAGCTGCCTTGCGACCTAGGAGTGGGCCCGATGAGTAAAATACGAGTACTACTGGCAGACGATTATCGCCCTCTCCTGGAAAGCGTGTTGATGCTGCTGGGGCCTGAGTTCGAGATTGTCGGCGAAGCGCAAAATGGCCAAGCTCTCGTGGAGGCTGCCCTCAAGCTAAAACCTGACGTGATCGTTACAGATATCAGCATGCCGATTCTCAACGGCATCAAGGCTGCCAAGCGATTGCGTGACGCAGGAGGTATGTCGAAGATCGTCTACATGACTGCTCGCTCGGATCCCAACTTTATTTCCTCCTGCATGGCCACCGGGGCGCTTGGTTACGTCGTGAAAGGCCGCCTTGCCAGCGATCTGGAGCCTGCCATCCGGGAGGCCGTTGCGGGGCGGATCTTCGTTTCACGGGCTCTGGACAGTGAGAGTTAGAAGACGCGCGACAAGGGGAAGTGCCGTCACTTGTCACAGCCACGCCATGCGCAAATCTCGACGATTCAGACGCGTTCAGCTCGGTAGCCTTGTCATCGAGACATTTTGACGAGGGCTTATGAAGTGTAGTCCCATCAGTTGTCGAGAAAATTGACTCCTTCATCCAGCCCCGTCCGGATGCTACGAGTGCTTTCCTGACCCGGGTCTTCTCAACTCATGGATCTCGAACCGGCCGAGACAAGCATCGTAAGTCTCTCGAACTGCGAACTCCCAATCGGTTCTAGTCCGAAAGTCTTTTGGCCAATATCCACACTCCGAATCTTGCTGCGGCCCTTCTAGAGATTCGCTTACGTTCGCAAGAATGACGGTTTGCCCTTCAAGCAATGTGTTCCGTTCCGAAGGCCCAACCAAAAAGGGCGCTCTGCGCCGACCCCTTGGTCAGTGCTGCCTCTGCGCACACAGCCGCCACTGGTGTTCCGGCCCCGCTCGCAGGCGCGGCGGCACGCCCTAGCTTTTCGCTGCTGATTGCGAGGCTGGCGCGTTGAGCATTGTCGGCAAACACTTGGGCGTCTAATTCGAAGTTCGAACATACCACTCGGGCCGAGTTTGCTCGTTCGGTCGGCGTCTGCTTAAGGTTGTCGCGGCGGGGATGATTCCTCTGAAATCGCAGCAGATCGTGAACAGATATTTTCAATGCGAACGTGGCGCGGCGTACCAGATGTAATAGGTCCCGATCCCTGAGAGCAAGACCACCCACCAGAGGGCTAGCTCGATGCGCATCCATAGCTTCCAGCGTTGAAACCGCCAAGCATGGGGAAGGATCTTGGTCCCGGCGGCCAATAGGATGTACAGACCGAGGACCTCGGCCAAAGCACCCAGAACACCGTGGACCATGGCAACGGCGTAGTATCGTTTCTCGATATGCCTGGAGAGTTGCGGCAAGACTCGCACGTGAAGAGACGGCCACATCACCAGAGCAATCATCGGGAGGTTGACGATCAGCACGACCGCTTGGCAAACGCCATGCGCGGAGTAACGTTTCGTGCGAGCCAAGAAGGCGCCAGCCAACAGTGCGATGCCCATTGCGATTTGGACGAGGAGGTTCAGGTCCGCGTTAAAACTCGCCCAGGTGCCGAAGAACCCTTTCACGGAAGCCTTGCCCTTTGCGCATCGCGCGTGCCGCACACGTCAAGATCCAAGAACGCAAAGGGTCTCGGCTTCCTTTCGTTGAAGCCGAGACCCTTGGTCACCACACAAGTGATGGAATCTATTCCGCGCTTCCGTAAAACTGGGCTTCGTTGTCCGCTTGTTCCTTGGTCTTCAAGATCCACAGGCCATCACCATTGGTGACGTAGATAAGGCCATGCGCCTTATCCTTTAGATAAGCGGTCACACCGGAAAGGCTGCGTATTTCCTTAGGTCCGGCCGATACCGCCGATTCTGCGTCAGACGTCCCGAAGAGCGTGAGGGTGTCGGCAACGACTTTCAGTTCGGTGACTGGCGCTCCAGCAGCTCCTGCGACTGTGTCCATGGTACGCGGCTGGCTTGGCTTACTGACGTCCAGTATGGCAACGTGTGATGAGGAGTCGAGCCCGAGCAAAAGATACTCTTTACCGTTTTTCTTAATCAACAGCATTCGAGTTGCGGGGCCACCGGAAAGCTCGATATGGGCAACCACGTTGGCGGGATTGCCTGCGGTGTTTTTTGAGTTTGGTTTGGCGTGAACTGATGGCGCCGCAGCGATTCCAGTTGCAACAATCGCAATCGCCGCGCGACGAAAGCCTTGCGACCACTTGCTTTTTACACTTTTCCCCATTGTACTTTTCTCCTCGAACTTCGCAGCCTGTGCCCGATTTTCGAATGGCTTGCTTCGTTCATCTCTATAGACCGCTGACCCGACTTTGTTATTCCCACGATTCGTTCCGTCAGCCACCCGGGAGCTGTGTTGCAAGAAAGCCGAGTATCGGTCCGCGGGCAAGTGCCCTTCAGCGACCAAAGATCTGGCAGGCGAAAATGAGTGCTTCATTGAGGATGATGGCGGCACTGCGCCCCATCTCCACAAAGGAAATTGATCGAATCCGGGATGCCCAAGCGATGGGATCATCAGCCTGTGGCATAGCTTGGTCATGTACTGTGTGTCGCTCCGCTCTCATAAGTCATCCTCAAAAAATTCATGCGTCCCTTCGCTCTTGGCGGCACCCGATTGTGTGCGGGGCCGGAGGCAAGCGGCTGGCTCGATCGCCAGCCAGGAAACGCGCCTTTCCACATCAGGGATTCTTTTCCTTGGTGCTCGCGCGGAGGCGGTGCGCGTCTGTCAGCTCTCGCTCTGCATGGAGCCAATCGTCAAGGTCATACCCATTTAGCCCACCGTGATCGAGGTGAATCTGATAGGCGCGGTGTCGAATCTCATGGACCGTCGGTGGGCGTCCCGTGAATGCATCGGCACACTCCGAATGGTTAGCCGCCCCGTTCGCGACAGGTTGAGCATCGTGTTTGTCTCTTGCGAGCATAGTCATAGGTCACCTCTTGATACGAAATCCGCTGGCTAACCTCCTAACAGGTGGTAATCGGGGTCAGCGATCGAGGTTCTTGAGGATATGAATCATTGAGCCCGAAATGCTAAGTAAAGTCAGGATTGCCATCACTACAAACAATGCATTCGCGATCATTTCGCGCCTCCGATTTTTAGATCCTGCCGAGAACGTCCCGGTCCTGCGTTCATTTCTAAGCTCCACGAATGCTTGAATGACATGATTCCATTTAAGTCGGCCAACCTCGCCCGTCGAAAACGGTGGTTTACTGAATCTCGCAGGTCCATTCGAGCACGGTCGACGAACCGGGCGCCCCGTTCCGCATCGCCATCAGAGCCGATACTCAACCCTTGCCAGCGCGGCCGGGATGACCTGCCCGGGCCATGCACAGAACTGCGCACACTTGGAGGCGACGCCCGAGGCGGACCCGACCTCTCGCGCCCGCGTTTCCATCGCCTCCTTCGAAAACTTCAGCCCCGCTTCACTGCCGTCCCAGTCTATCGTTAGCACATCGCCCGGGCTTACCTGCTCGGTCGCTAGCAAGCTCGCCAGCGGATCCACCAGATACCGCTCAATCGCGCGCTTTAAGTGACGCGCGCCGTATTTCAGATCCGTCCCTTCGCGCAGCAGAAATTCCCGGGCGGCTGGCATCGCGCGGAACAGGATTCGGCGCTTCGTCTCAAACACGCGCCGCTGCACCATTTCGAGCTCGATCTCCAGTATCCGTTCCAGTTGTGCCGCGCGCAGCGGATGGAACGCAATCATCTTGTCAATCCGGTTCATGAACTCCGGCGCGAATTTCCGCTTCGCCGCTTCCGTCGCCGTACGCTCCACCTTCTCGTCCACCCGTGGCGCGGAATCGTCTGGCACGGTTGGTGCAAATCCCATCCCGCCGGTCATCAGCTCCGTGATCTCGCCGCCGCCCAGGTTCGAAGTCATGAAGATCATCGTCTGCGACAAATCCACCCGCCGGTTGTCGCCCAGCGTCAGCGTAGCCTTGTCCAAAATCCCCAGTAGCAATTGCCACAGAGCATCCGAAGCCTTCTCGATTTCGTCAAAGAGCAGAAAGCTGATCTTCAGCTTCTCCGTGTGATATTGCGCGAGCGCTTCCTGCGTGATCAGCGGATGCGTTTCGCGATGCCCCAAATATCCCGGAGGCGAACCAATCAATTTCGCAATCTCGTGCGAGTGCTGGAACTCCGCGCAGTCCACCTTAATCACCGCGCGCGGATCTCCAAACAGCACTTCCGCCGTTGCCTCAACGACCCGCGTTTTGCCTGCGCCTGTCGGCCCCAAGAACAGCAAATTCCCCACCGGCCGTCCCGGCGAATTCAACCCGGCACGAAACACCTGGTACAAGTCCACCACCGCCTGCACCGCTTCGTCCTGTCCCACGATCTTTCGTCGCAGCCCTGCCTCGAAGTCCCGCGACTCCAAGCTGCGCTGAGTCGGATCGAGCTGTAATGCATCGGTTTCCATGTTCGTACTCCCTTACCGTTGCCAAGACTTTCCACCGAACCGGACTCAAGACTGCCTGTCGAGACCGCTCGCTTTGCTGTCTCAACTGTCCGTCACTTTTAATTCTGAGATGTGCCCTCGTCACTTCTGGAAACACCAACCAGGCTTCCAATTTAGTTCTTTTTCCAATCGGACCTCGCAGCCACCCTGTTCGAAACTTACAGCGTCCATAAACATCTTCATTAAGCGTATGCCTCGCCCGTTTTCAGAGTTAACGTTATCGACCGCGGTTGGGTCCGGTATCTTTGCCGGGTCAAATCCATTTCCCTCGTCCCGGATTACAATCGATAACCTTTTGCCACGACGAATGCGGCACGAAACGTGAACTTTTTTGCGAATGTCCCGTTTATTTCCGTGAAGGACTGCATTGGCCAGCGCTTCGCGGAGCGCAACTTCGATGTCGCCATCATCACCGGAAATGCAATGACTTGCCCTAATCAGAGGCATGAGTCGGTCTACAAGAGGTGAAATTGCCTCGATTTCACTTCGCATCGTCAGGCTCACGTAAATTGTCGGGCCAGCGTGGCGCGGCTCGGCAATTTCCTGCTCAAATCCGTGCTGAAAAATCGTTCCTCCGGCTGTGCCGCAACTGACATTCGCTCTCATGCCTAGACCCTCAAATACCTTTCATCTCTTAAGACCGGCGGTTTCCTCAGATTATTCCCGCTGTTGACCACGTCTGCCATGCGGGCGGAGATTTTCTACAGACGCCACATTCCGTCCGCTCAAGGTCGTTCCCGTTCTTGGCCCCACCGGGTTCGGTGGCTGCCACGACCGCCGCAACATCGATTAGAAGATCTTGAAGGGCTGATTCAGTCCACGAATCGGCATTTTCCTTATCGACTTTCATCACGTCTCCAATCCATTCGTGAACTTTTCACGAATGCTTCGCAATCCGATCGAATTCATCAGGCAGGAACGGCCGGGGGATTATTTCAGTGCAACAGAACTTGGCCTGTTGCGTCACGAGGTGAATTCCGAAACTTACTTGTATCCGTAGAATTCCTCGGCGCGGATGTCTTCCTCAGCGACCCCTGCGCAGATGAGCATCTGGCGCACGCCAGTAACCATCCCGGGAGGACCCGCAATGTAGTAGAACGGAACGCTTAGATCCGGGAGCCATTTGGACAACAGTTGGATGGATATTCGGCCCGTTTCTCCGCGCCAAGCCGTTCTCGATTTTCGGGGTTGTGTCACCGTGCAGATGAATTTGTAGCGCCTGTTGCGCTGCTCCATTTCCTGCATTTCTTCGAGGAAAGCTCCTTCCTCGGGAACGCGAACGGAATAGAAAAGGAAAATTTTGCGAGGGGACAGTGATTCGGCCGCGTTCCAGATGAAGCTCCGGAACGGAGTGATGCCGATCCCGCCCGCCAACAGAACTGCAGGGCGCGTCGTATTCCGCGGGAGAGTCATCGAGCCGAACGGGCCCTGGAGAAGAAGCTCGGTGCCGAGTGGCAACGAATTGAGCGAGCGCTTGAACGCCGTGGTGCGCAAGCGCATGGCCACCATCAGATTTCGTTCATGCGGCGCGCTGGCGATGGAAAGAGCGCGAGTGTTGCCTTCCAGGTCCGTCTCGTCCGGGCTCAGCAGAGTAAAATTGAAGAACTGTCCCGCCTCGAATTCCAACCCCTCGGGTTTCTCGAAATAGAAGGCAGTCGTCCCGGCGCACAGTGTCTTTTGAGCCTTCAATTTCGCTTTGTAGGGGGGCATAGGTTGTCCATTCCTCCTTGTTCAGAGTGCCCACAAGGTCCAATTGACCCACAGTCGGCTGGTCGAGGACATCAGAGACGTCTACGATTAGATGACCCAAGCCGAAGGACTTTTATTCCCGAAGCCGCAGCTTGTTTTCATCGGGATCATCAGCGGAGCAGAAGGCTTTCCGATTCTCAGTTGAGAAACTTAGCGATTGGCCAGGACACACAGCCTGGCGAAATACCATGCGATCGCTGAGGCTAATTCATTTTCGAAAAGCTAGCTTTTGAATTCTGAAATAGATATCGAAGAGGATGGCTTTTGCAGGTTTTCCAAGTCCTTCCTGTTGCATGGCTCGGAATGACCTCGCGGCGAATGAATGAACCCCGCGGTCCAAATGGGGATCATTCATTCCTGCCGCTAGGCGACAAAGCGAACAGTTGATCAGACCTCCGGGTAAGTCGAACCCACGCTTCGATTACACTTCGCGTGTAGCAGCGTCGGCTGCTTCTGCCAGTTGGTTCACTACTTTCAAGAACTCCTTGGACTGGCCAACAAACAGCCCGTCCGCAGTGAACGATGCAATCGTCGCTACGGCGCCTCCAAATTTGTCGTCGCTCGGTCGAATCACGGCGCAGTGAGGCAGGTCTGCACTGATGAATTCGCATGGAACGGGGAAGATCAGGCTGGGCTGAACGCGGCTGGGCGGTTGCAATGGTGGGTTCTGAAAGAAATCGGGAAACGACAGACCCGACGTCTTGTCCGTAAACGGCGCCACTGGGGCTTGCACAGCGTTGCCTGCAAAGTCCACCCATTCCAGAAAGTGAGCGACTTCGTCTCCGCCAATGCCGAAGGCGATCTTCAACACTTCCAGACTGCTGATCTTCTGGCCCAACGCCGCATAGAGGCTGGAGCCACCTTGTTCGATATACCCGAAGTGAAAGGCCGCCACGTTGGCGATCGCCTGAATGTGGTCGTTACCCGGAAAGTTGGGGTTGGAAGAGCCGTCGAAATCCTTGTTGGTGCGGGGAACGGCGGCAACGTTATTGAGTTTGAGCGCCTGCGGGAAAGTGGCGCCAAAGTCGGGATTGGCAGTGCTGCGGTAGCGCACGAACCAGCTGGTGTCCACGTTGAGGTGCATCAGGTTGGTCAGGCGACCAATGTCCTGCGCTCCCGTCGCCGTGCTGCCCTGAAGTGTGCGGAACTCGTCGAAATTGACCGGGTCTGCGCCTTTGGACTCCAGGTATCCGTTGAGAAAGGCGGCGTGGCTGATTTCGTCGATGGTGTTGCTGGTGATGTATTGCGGTCCATCGCCATCCAGGTTCGACAAGGCGATCTGATAATTGTTCAACTGCTGGTTCGGGTTTATTTCAATGGGAGGATTGTCGCCGATACCACCTAGTTCCGCGTACTGTATCCAAAGGTCCGATTCGATGAGCTCGGCCGCAGCCAGGAATCGAAGAATGGCTATGTCACCCTTGTTGAGGCTGGTTGAGCTGCTCTGGCCAAATGCGACCTTGCCAGCGCCCAACAGTCCAGCCCCGACCGTGGCTGCTCCTGCCAACGCGCCCTTTTTCAAGAAGGAGCGCCGATTGCTGTAGATTTGAGCCTCTGATTGTTTCATTAGTCTCTCCTTGTTTTGAAATCGTTCCGATCACGTTCAGCCGCACTAGCCCGACGCGAACCCGAATCGATACTGACTGCGCTTACCGTCGCTGTACCATTCAGACCGCATGCCCACCGCTTTTATTCCCAGAATTTCTCGGTCCTAAGACAAAGCCACGCGTCCGACTAAATTGGGACCGACGGTCAACGACGGAACACGCTCGACATACGGTTCGTTAGGCTCGAGCGCATTACGCGGCCTCCGGCTCGAGATGGCCGGGTTTTCGACAACCGGGCCATGCACTCATGCCTTCGCACTTGCGGTTCCCGGTGAGCCGGTCATGGTGTTTCTATTCATCATGCCGGTAAGCGTCTGACGGAGGCGTCCGCGCGCACGCGATAGGCTCGACATTACGGTGCCTAATGGCACGCCGGTGATATCCGCGATTTCACGGTAAGACATGCCTTCGATCTCGCGCAGAACCAGCACTTCGCGCAGACTCTCCGGAAGATTTTCCAGGGCCTTGTGGAGCAGGTTGCCGTTGTCGTTTTGGAGCAAAAGTTCTTCCGGATTGGGCGCGTGATAATCAGGCAGTGAAAAGTTCTCGTCAAATTCGGTCGCGTGTTGCAAAGGGCGTTTTGCCTGCAACCACGTGTAGCAAGTATTGCGCACAATTTTCATGAGCCAGGCACGCGCATCGCCGCCACGGAAGCCGGAAAAGAAGCCGAAAGCGCGCAAGTACGCTTCCTGGGCAACGTCCTGGGCATCTTGATCATTGCGCATCAGCCAACGCGCCAGGTTATAGGCGGCGTCCAGGTGCGGCAGGACATCCTGTTCAAAATTGGGAAGATGACTGTGATCCAGCATCGAAGCCTCGCAGCAAAACTTAAAGCGTGTTTCCCGTGCGCTTGAGGCCCCACTATGGTGCGTCCCTATAGTTCATACAATGGACGCGCGGTTCTTTATCGCTGGAATCGATGTCCCTTGGTAACGCCCACTTAATAAAAGGCTTAGAGAGAATTCTTCCCTGTAGAGTTCTCGAAATCTTCCGCCGGGTGTACACTCCCCCTCGACAAAGATTCTCGCCATGCAAGAAAACCATCAGCCCGACGGGCGACTCCGGTTTGGAGTCTTCGAGGTGGATCTTCGCGCCGGCGAGTTGCACAAGCACGGCCTGCGCATCCGGCTGCAGGAACAGCCCTTCCAGGTTCTAGCGATGCTTCTGGGGCGTGCCGGCCACGTGGTATCGCGCGAAGAGCTCCAAAAGAAGCTCTGGCCCGCGGACACTTTTGTGGATTTCGATCACGGGCTCAACAAAGCGGTAAATAAGATTCGTGACGCCCTTGGGGATTCGGCGGAAAGTCCACGCTTTGTGGAAACAGTTGCGCGGCGCGGCTACCGCTTCCTTGCGGAGGTCAAAGCGGCGGACGAGGCTGCGCTGTCCAGCCTGGAACTCGCACCTCCGCGACTTGCATCTCCGCAACCCCCCGCGACAAAAACTGGCGATCGCGCGGAGTTTGTGGACACAGCAGCAACGCCGCAACCTCGTCTGCCGCCGCTTGCGTGGAAGCTCTCAGTGTTTGTGCTGCTCGCAGTGATAGCCGCGTTCGCCGCTTGGAAGATTCATTCGCGGAACCGCCCGGCCTCTGCGATTCGCTCGCTGGCTGTGCTTCCGCTGGAGAGCCTTTCGAACGATGCCTCGCAGGATTACTTCGCTGACGGGATGACCGACGAGTTGATTTCGGATCTCGGCCAAATCAGCGCATTGCGCGTGATCTCGCGCACTTCGGTCATGGGATATAAGCACGCACGCAAGCCGCTTCCGCAGATTGCTCATGAGCTGAACGTGGACGCAATCGTTGAAGGCACCGTCTTGCGTTCTGGTGACCAAGTGCGCATCACTGCGCAATTGATCGACGCCGCTGCGGATAAGCACCTGTGGTCCCAGAGCTATGAGGGCGAACTGAAGGATACTTTGGCGCTGCAGAATCAAGTGGCGCGAGCCATCGCGGATCAAATCCGGATTAATTTGAATCCGCAGGAACAAGCCGCGCTGAAAAGCGCCAAGGTCGTGATTCCGGAGGCTTACGAGTCCTATCTGAAGGGCCGCTACTTCTGGAATAAGCGAACGCCGGATAGTTTGAAAGTTGCTCTGGCTTATTTCAATCAGGCCATCGACCAGGACCCGACGTACGCGCATGCTTATTCTGGCTTAGCCGACACGTATGCGTTGCTGGGCGATTGGCAGTACGGGGTGATGACTCCCAAGGAAGCACTTCCCAAAGCGAAGGCCGCGGCGATGAAAGCGCTGGACCTGGACAGCACGCTCAGCGAGGCTCACAACTCGCTGGCATTCTGCTTCGATGCTTTCGACTGGGATTTGGAATCGGCAGGGAAGGAATTCCAGCGAGCCATCGAATTGAACCCCGGCTATGCCACCGCGCACCATTGGTATGCCTGGCATTTAAGTCTATTGGGCCGGTATGACGAAGCGATCGAGGAAATGAGGAAGGCTAAAAGCCTGGATCCGCTGTCGCTCATCATCAATGCCGATTTGGCGGAGCTTCTGGTCATTGCACATTTCTATGACGAATCGATAATCCAAAGCCGCAAGACGATCGAAATGGATCCGAACTTTGCTCTGGCACATAATCAACTCGCCCAGGCGTACCTGCAAAAACATATGAATGGGGAAGCGATCGCGGAACTGCAAAAAGCGGTGGAGCTCTCCACGGGCTGCCCCACATGCATTGCGAATCTAGCGCGCGCCTACGCCGCATCCGGCAGGACAAGCGAAGTAGGAAAGCTGCTGAGCGATTTGAAGAGCCATTCGAACGGCGGTTATTCGGATGCTGCGGAAGTTTCCATGGTTTACGCGGCCCTCGGCGATAAAGACCAAGCGATGCATTGGCTGGAATTAGGCTACGAGCAGAGATTTAATCCGGGCGTGCTGCTGCGGCCGGGGTTCGATCCTCTGCGCTCGGACCCGCGCTTTCAGGATCTGGTACGGCGTATCGGTTTCCCTCGCTGAACTAGTTCATCATGCGGACATGAAAACGGGAGGAATGCAAGTGGTGCGTTCGAGAATGACGAGCGCGCTGAAGACATTGCTTATTTCGAAGGCGGTCGGTGGAAGGCCGCGTCGGATTCGGCTAGTTGCTCGCGTACCGCCGCAATCGTCAAGCGCGAACTCGGCAAGGCCAGGGTTGACCTTCTTTGTGGCGAAGTGAAGAGCACGATGGATTCCATGGTTCCGGGAATCTCATTGATTACTCCGACATATCTGCCGCCTCCGGCCGCGACAATCGAAGAGATTTCAACTTCGCTCAACGGCGATGGTATGTTTGTCCCGTTCGCGCGGTGTTGCTCGAAATTGTTCCCGCTCATCTCTGTCACCCATCTATTCCCTTACGGTGCTCCCGAGCTCCACTTGGTAGGCCTTCATTCGAAGAGTGTCCACAGTGGATGGTGCATTCTTGCGGAAGCTCGCTAGCGTCGCGGGCGCCGGGGCGTTCAATCGGCCGCGTCGGCGGCCAGTTTCTGCGGGCGGCCAATTAAGTACGTAATGCGGAGAGGCAACCATCCTCCAGCTTTTTCTCCGATCTCCCAGCGGTATCCGCGGGACTTAAGTCCGCTGGTCATGTCGCGAAGTTCTCCGACTGAGTACGCCCGCAGGCAAGAAACTAAGCCATCGAACAAAAGAACGAAGGGAATCACCGGAATTAAATATGTCCATAGAAGGCGCAACCAACGGAAGGGGCGCCGAAACGGGACGAACAGCCAGGTTGCGATCGGAATCAACAATATAGATAGCAATGTCAGCGTGTGGAGCGCGGGCGCTTCAAACACACCGATGGCCTGTCGCTTGTTGACGCTATCCTGCAGCAGGTCGCGCGCCTCGGCGGGGTTCAAGTGGTGGAAGGAGGAAAACAGCGTCCTGAATCCCCGCAGGTATTTCGGGACCCGAGTTGCGTCAATCGAGTCTTTGAGAAAATGAATTCGATCCGTGGTTGGAGATTCCACATCTTGAAATTTTGTGGTGGTTGGATATTTGTCCGTCAGCAGAACTTCGGGTGGAATGGATCCGTGCACTTCAAAATCGCGCACCAGGGACGGCCACGGTCCACCGGCCCCGGAGCACAAATCCACGACGCGATCGGAACCGCTCTCCTCCAGCCGTTTCCTTAGCAGCGACGCGATTGGCTGATAGGTATTCGTAACTTCCAAAATCATCTGCAGCGAGTCCACAAATTCATCCCGCAGCAATTGCGGAAACCATGGTTGTTCGTGAATCTCGAAGAGTCGGGCAACTGGCACAAATACCTCCAAGGTCGTGACCCGCGGAGGGTGCGGCCCGCTCGTCGGAACGGGCCGCGGTTCCGTCGCGGGGACTAAAACGTGACGAACGCTTTGATTTGAATGATGCGGACGGAAGCATCGCCGCCGAGTCCCGAACCGAGGATGCTGGTCGGTTCGCTGACGGTCGACGCGATGGATCCGAGCGCTCCAGTCAAATCGTTATTCGGTTGAGCGAAATTCGGGTGGTTGAACAGGTTGAAAAACTGGAAGGCTAGGCCAAATTGCCCCTTTTCCCAGTGGGGGATTTGAGTCTGCTTCTGGACCGTGAAGTCGGTGTTCCAGTAGCCAGGTCCCCGGAATTTATTGCGTAGGCCACCGATGAAGTTCGTCTCGGTCGTCGAAGGAACGAACTGCGCGGTGGTCAGGCAGGGCATCACACCGGTCGCTGCGCCTTCTCCGCAAGGAGACGTCGGCCCGCCAAGAAACTGCGGAAGCACCGAACCGCCGTATCCCTGCGCGGATAGAAGACCGTCCAGCCCTCCATCAAACACGGAGTAGGGAAGACCGCTACGGACGAAAATCGTGCCGGCCACCTGCCAGCCGTCCACGAGTGGCGCCCAGCCATGGCCAAACAAAGCGCGACGAACGGGCAATTCCCACACGTAGCTCGCGCTGAAGTAGTGGCGGACGTCGTAGTCGGACGATCCGTAGTTTTGTTGGGTGTTAAATGGGTTTATGGCGGCGGTAACGGAAGTCAACGAGAAGAAGACGTTCGGGTTTCCGCCATTGGATACGTCGTCAAAGGCATGGCTATACGTGTAGTTGGCCTGCAATACGCCCTTGCCCCAGCCGCCATTGATATTGTGTTTGAACGAGAAAGTCACACCTTCGTAGTTCGATATGCCGCCGGTGTCCAGCAGGCTCACGGTGCCGAACCGCGGATCGAATGAAGCGACCGGAAGCCCGGTGAACGCCGGAACAGTGGCGCAAGCGGTTCCGACGGCACCCGGACTGCAAAATCCGTTCACGCCGTTGCGGTCTACCAGGTCGTGAATGCTGTGGTTTCCGTTATACGCGACGTCGAAGGAACTGTTCTTGCCGATCGCCTGCTGGACTTCCAAGCTCCATTTCTGAAATTGAGCTATCTTGGTCGTCGCGTTCGCACTAAACAAACTCGGCGGCGCGAAGTTTGGAACGTTCGCCTGGATTTGCGCGAGCGTCTGGTTGTTCTTGAAGCCGTTGATCAAGCCAACGTTGTTAGCGGCCGCCTGGGCGAATATGTTGCCGCCGTTGAGGGTTTCGCCGGGAGCGATGTTGCTCCCTTGCACGAAGAACGTGTTAACTCCGGGCGCGTTGGAAGCAAAGTTGTCCGTGAACACGGCGGGGAAGGCGTCGTTGAAAAGCCCGACTCCCCCGCGGACGACTGTGCTGTGCGACCCAAACGGCGACCAAGCGAAACCGAAGCGAGGCTGCCAGAGAATCGCGCTCAGACCCTGCAGTTCCTGGTGCAATCCCTGCAGCACATCGGTGCTGTACGGCGTGTTGACGTTGTTGTCGGCAATCAGAAACGGTTCGTTCAGGCGGTTAAAGCAATTGGTCTGGCACACGGGGTTGGACTCGTGCTCGATCCGCAGAGCGAAGGTGAGCGTGAGGTTCGACTTTATCTTCCAATCGTCTTCCCCGTAGAAGGCCAGCGTGTACAGAGCAATCGGCTGCGACAAAGCTGTGGGGAAGCTTTGCTGCAAAACCGAACTGGTGCCGGTTGCCGGGTCCACGCCGCCGTTAAAGAATGCCGCAACCGAATTCGGCGTCACCAGGCCACTAGTGAATACGCCAAAATCCTGATCGCTCACATCGTAGCGTAGGAACTTCGTTCCCACTTTGAGAGTGTGATTACCCAAGGTCTTCGAAAAGTCATCGCCGATCTGATACTGCGTGACGTTTCGTCCCTGCGGGACGAACGCATCCCCGGCACCGCCGGCGAAAGCTCCGCCGATGTTAAACCAGGGAATGTTGGCATTCCCGAAGAGTATGGTAGTGGGAAACCCTGCGAGCGTTGCGGTGCGATCTGGGTTGTTGAACGTCGCGCTGTACCACTGGCCGGACAGAATGAACTGGTTCACCATACTTGAGGCAAAGGTGTGTGTTTCGTTCAATTGGCCCTGCCATTGCGGCTGGATGCTGGTGACGTTGAAAAGCGGACTGATCGGGTCCGTATTGGACGCTTGATTCCCCTTATCGTAGAGAACGCGCAGAAAGACGCGATCGTTTGCCGTAGCGTTGAAATCCACGCGGCCGGAATACTGCGCTTCGGTTGTGAGGTTGTTATCTGCCGCCTGAAAGAATGACGAGCAAGCGACCCCAGGTCCGAGGCCCGTGAAGCCGTTGCATCCCAGCGGGTCGGTGGACAATGGTCCGGCGCCCGGGACGGCTTTGTTCGCGCCCTTCGCGTTATTGTAGAGACTGAAAATGTTCTGGTAGAAATTGACCGTTGCTGAATTCGCGGGGAAACCTTGGTTGTTCTCTAAATTAGCGATGGTTGCGGTCTGGAAGGCCTGGCTGGGAAACGCGACTGCGGTGCTAACGGGAATGACCACTCGCAGACCTTCGGTATTGAAAAAGAAGAACAACTTATCCTTCTTGATCGGCCCACCGACGGAAGCTGCCCACTGGTTGGCGTTGCTGAAGTTCTTCGGATCGCCCGCGTTATTCAGGAACCAATCGTTGGCGTTGAAAGAGCTGCCATTCCAGTAGTAGACCGCGTTGCCGTGAAAATCGTTACTGCCGGACTTTGTGACGTAACTTACAGTGGCTCCTGCCAGGCTGCCGTATTCTCCCGAATACCCGCTGCTTACAATGGTGCTCTCTTGGACGTCGTTTGCACCAAGAAGCAGGTTCGTGGCGCCGGAGTTATTCAAATTGAGGAAGGGATCGTTGTCATCCATGCCGTCGAGAGTGAACAGGTTCGACGCGGCGCCCACACCATGGTCGGAGAAGTTGCCCAATCCACCCGCGGTGTTCATCACAATGCCCGGAGCTGTCTGAACAATAGCGGTAAGGTCGTTGCCGGGGTTCGGGGTTTGGCTAAGCTGTTGCTGATTAAAAGTGGTCGCGACGTTTCCATTCTCGGTTTGCAGGAGCGGCTCAGCTTCACCGGCGACGTTAACAGTCACCGAGGCAGCGCCAATCGTGAGCTGTAGATCCCCGGTAGTGATCTGTCCGAGCGCGACTGTCAATTCCTTTTTCGTTTCCTCGAAACCGGAGGCCGACACAGAAACGGTATAGTTGCTGGGATTCAAGAGTTGGAAATGGTAGACGCCATCCTTGTTGGTCTCGGTGCTTTGCGTGGTCCCTTTTGCATTGTCCCGCAACGTGACCTTTGCAGCCGCCACCACGGCCCCTGACGGATCAGTCACGACCCCTGTGATTTCACCGGTGGTCTGAGTCTGCGCGCGAAGTTGCAGCGCGGAAGACGCCATCACCAATAGGAGCGCAACGCTTAGTAAGACCCATCTTTTGAGATTCATTGTGTTTCACCCTCCCCCGTAAATTGTGCTTCTTCCAACACTCTTCGCCGCAAGCTCAGGCCGTACGATTTAGGCAGGCCCGTTCATGCGCGCGAACACACCCGTGCCTACCGCAGAATTATCGTTTTTGTTCCTTCCACCTGATGAGCTACTCAGGAATCTCGGGCCGGACAGCACCCCCGGTGCCCGAAAAATTCCCAGCAGCTCAGGTGCTTTCGAAGCATCGTCTTCCGAGTGAGTTGTACAATTTCAATTTATGCCCAAAACATTAATATGGATTTTTTTGAAACCCTTTCTTGCCACGCACGTTGCTTCTACCCAAGCGCTGATGGTGACGACTGCCCCTTTCGTTATGTGTGATCTTTTGATCGGGACGCGCGTGCTTTGCTCCCCCTTTCGAACTGTTGCAAATGTCCAGACTGCTCTGTTGCCAAAGATATTCCCGAACCGCACGGATTTATTTTGGGGACACCGAAAGATGATCGCGCCATAGGTGTCACGCCCTCGAGGTCGGAGTAATTCGCGACAAGAAAATGAGAAATTCCGCGCATTGTATTACTGGAAACCGATTTCCTGTTATCTGCCCTCCCCGAAGTTCGAATCGCATCGGTGTTCCATGTTGTACGGAGTGCCGACCGTTCAAGCGGTGACACAATCGAAGATATATTTCAGCCGGCCCGTGGTATCCGATCGGTGGTCGAATTTATCGTGATGAAGGGCACTATTTCCAACTCTCCGTTGCAGCAGCTCGCGCAGCCGTGTGCGTGCCTTGTGCACCTGCGACTTCGAATTCCCCGTGGTGCATCCGAAAATCCCGGCAATCTCGTCGTGGTTGTAACCTTGCACGTCGTGGAGGATGAACATCGCTTTGTATCCTGGCGGCAATTCGCTGATCGCCCTTTCCAGCGTCACGCGGTCGACGACGCCGTTCAGCCGTAGATCCGGTCCGCCAAATTCCGTCGACGGCGTGGTGGAACCCTCTTCGGGACTCGTGATCGCTTCCAAGGATTCATCCGCCAAGCTTTTTCTGCGGAATCGCATCAGCACGATATTCACGGCCATCCGATGCAACCACGTGGAAAAGGCCGATTCGCCTCGGAACGTGCTGACCTTCCGGAACAACTGCAGAAAGACCTCCTGCGTCAGATCTTCAGCCTCGCTCGCATCGCCCGCCATGCGCAGGCACAGGCTGTAAACCTTGCGGCTGTGCAAGCGGTAGATTCGTTCGAACGCGACGACATCGCCCTGTTGTGCCAGTCGCACGACATTCTTGTCGGTCATCGCTTGAGTTTCGGACTGCCTTGGTGCGCTCACTTTAGTTTCCTTCAAGTCCTTGTGTGCTCGTCCTCGCATGCTGCTTGTCAAATATGCATAGCGGTTCAGAGAACATCCCTTGTTCCGAAACCGCTGGCGCCAACTCGGCCGGGGGCGCTCGAATCTCACCACCGGCCAGTTGATGCCATGCATCGTCACGACGTTATTTTCCCGCCACGACGGTTACTAGCTTGGCGCTCGCGAGTTCTTTCTCTGCCTGCTTTGGGTAGAGGAACTCATGTCCTATCGTGTCACCCGGGTAGAACCAGGTCACGATCGCCTCGGGTCCCGCGGATCCACGGTCCGCAAAGGTGAACGCAGTGTTGCCGGTAGCCTGCGGACGCTCCGCGGAAATCGTGAAGACCGTCGCAAACAACTCTGTGCGATCGGCATTGAAGATACGGACCAAGTAATGTTGAGTAACCTCTGACGGCAGTACGAACACGTAGGTTCCCGCAGGCAGAACGCGCCCGGGAATCTGTACGGGCTGGCTGAAGGTGACTTTGGTTTCCTGATTCGCCTCGTCTGCGTGGGCGGCAGGCGCAACGATCAGGACTGCAAGTAAAAACAAGATGCTGGCAAAACTCGCTACGATAGTGGCTCTCTTCATAACTGCTCCTTTTTTAGTATCGCGGCCAACTGCTGCTCCCAATTCACTTCTGTACGTCTGTATTAGCTGCCGCTTCGAAGTTTTTATTCCGCCAAAGTGATCCTTGTCGAAATCATCTTCAAAACGTTCACGAGAATTGGACGCGGTGATGCGCCAACGCGTAACAGAAATGCATGTAAAGCTTTTGTCGCCTGTATATCTCGAATATGTCACACGCATTCTTGCGAACGGCGCCGGATCAGCAATGACGAGCTGGTTGCGCTGAATGGCGCGGACCGCGGAGCGGTGCGGCTCGATCGTTCGGTAGGATGTTCAAATGCAATAAAACCATCGAAGGGCAAACTACAATTTGCGGGACATTCGTGTGCACGGCTGACGCTCGCCGATTCGTCGATCACAAACAACGCACCGACGCACGCCGCCGCATTCCCACAAGATTACCAGTAATCTCTAGCTCAGTTGCTTGTGAGCAGACTCTGTAGCTGCTGGAGGGCCGAAGGTGCGGCGTCGGAGACGACGCAGAATTGCATTCCTCCCTTGCGCCACTCCAACCATTGATATCCCTGTTGGGAGCCGGAGCTGGGCGCACGGTCCTTTTCGTCCGTGGGCCAGACGAAGACGTTCACGAAATGCTTGCGGCGGACATAGACCAGAGCGGCGACCGCTTGGCCATGCACGACATCAATGCGGCCGCCCTGTAGCGGGAATCCTTGATCCGCAAAGTCCTGGACGGGAGGAGAGAAATCCAGTTTGCCGTCGAACCAGGGCTTCACGGTGTGCTGGTCGGTGGAGATGACATCGGTGAGATGCCCGGGCTGCAGCGAGCGCAAATGGGCGTCAACAATTTCGGCGGCGAGCACGGCGTCATAGCTGTCGCTGCGGCCCAAGGAAGTAACTCGCCAGCTAGCGTAGGTAGCCAGAAGAATCGCCGCGGCGACTGCGAGCCAACGCCAGACGGCGCGCGATGGAAACGCAGCCACAGGCAGCTCACGATCCAGACTGGCAAGGATCGTTTTGCGAAGAGTGGCTGGCGCTCGCTCATAGAGTTGCGCGACGGCGATGGAGGAGTGCAAAGATTCCAGATCCTCGAGTGCAAATACGCACTCGGAACACCGTTCCAGATGGAGTTCGAATTCCGCGGCGCCCGCGGCATCCAGTTCGTTATCGAAGTAGCCGTGTACGACTGCGCCGGCGCGGTCACAGATCATGCATAGACTCCTTGTTCGCAGGTCCAGTCAGCGCCAGCTGAAGCTGTCGGCGGGCGCGGGAAAGCGTGGACATGACCGTGCCAATGGGTATGGAAGTAATGATGGCGATCTCCTTGTAAGAACACCCTTCCAGCTCGCGGAGGACGATAATCTCTCGAGAACGTGAAGGCAACGACTCCAGAGCACGGGTCAGGCGCCCGCGACTATCCGCCGCAATGGCAAGGGCTTCGGGTGTGGGGCCTGGAGGCCCGTGCACTTCTTCATCGAACTCATCCGTGTCCTTCCCGTGACGATTTTTCTGCATCCAGGTGAAACAGGTGTTGCGCACGATTTGCAGCAACCAGGCGCGCACATCGCCGCCACGAAAACCGCTGAAGAAACGATAAGCGCGTAACATCGCCTCTTGTGCGGCGTCTTCGGCATCGGCGCCCCCGTGCAGGAGCCAGCGGGCAAGGTTATGCGCGGCGTCGAGATGGGGCAGGACGAGTGTCTCGAACCGCACCTGTTCCTGGGAGTCCAGCACGTTGCAACCTTCCTCTGCGACAGGGCTATTCATCTGTAGTGACCGCCTGAGGCCTGGATTTATTCCTATCCCTTGAGGTTGTTTTGATCGGGGAAAACTGGACGCGGCGTTGATTGGCCGGAATAAAAAGCGCGGGACTGCGGTATAGCAAGACGGAACAAGGCCAAGAGCGGCGCGGTCACCCTCCGAATCCCGCACTGCGCCGCTCGTACTTAAAAAGCGCGGCAACGCATGCTGACTCGATGCTGGGTTAAGCCAAAAAAATCCCGCGTGGGGCCGGAAATTGATTCTGACAAATTTAGAGAGGGTCCAACGATGATCAGGAGAACGATGTCGATTTTTGGTTTGGCAACGCTGGTGCTAGTCGGTTTGGGGATGCTGTTCAGCGGCTCGGCAAATGTCGCGGCGAATACCCCGTCGCCGACGACTACGGAAGTGAAAATCGATAATTTCAGCTTTACACCGGTGACGTTGACGGTGACGGCAGGATCGACGGTCACCTGGACCAACCGCGACGATATCCCGCACACGGTGGTCAGCGCGGATGATCCGAAGGTGTTCAAGTCCAAGGTAATGGACACGGACGAGAAGTTCTCCTTCACCTTCACGAAAGCGGGAACCTACACGTACTTTTGTTCGGTACACCCGAAGATGACTGGCACCGTGGTGGTGAAGTGAGCAGACGACGAGCATAAACCCATTCGACATCAAAACGATAATGCTCGCAAGGCATGCGCAACACGTGGCGCTGATCATGTCATGAGCGAAATGATACTGCAGGGGATCGGCGGAGAAACTTTCCAGCGAGAGTACCGCCGTAAATCGATAATTCGATGGCAGGCGGCTCCTCGAACGAGCCATCCACTTAGATGAATTGGCCAGTACCAGGGCTAGCGCGAAGCCAAAAAAAGGGAATTCTCCGCTGAGTGACCCCGGCGAATCCCGGATTAGCTGCCCGGATAAGCACGATTTCGCAGTTTGGTTCTCGGAACGCAGTAACCGTTGGAAGGTATGAAGGATTGCGACGAGTCGTTGACGGCTACGTATAAGAAAGTCGCCGAGGTAACGAAAGCCAAGACGGCTGCGCAGCATGAGGAAGGAACCCAAGTCGCTAACGGTAATAAGCGGCTGGCAACGCACATGGCATGCTGGTTGACTTACGATAGCCGAGTCGAGCAGGACAGCGTGCAATATTTTCGGAATAACCGATTTTGTTCCAATCGGAGGCGGCAATGCGCTTTGACTAAAAGGATTGGTTGCAAAGAGATTCCATTCGGAACCGGGCTATAAATCGGACGGTCCAAGTTTCGCGAATAGGAGACGAGATGATCGCCAGTGACCGGAAGTTCTGCGACCACTGCCAATCGTCAATCGCAGTAGGGCAGCGATGGGTACGGGAAAAGATTTACGACCCTGGATCCAATAGCCAAGCTCCGGCCTACCACCATTTTCACGCCGAACCATTTGGCGGACAGGGAGGAAGCTGTTGGGAAAAACATCAAATGGAACGAGAAATTGCGCGAACCGCGATGACCGCAGTGAAAGGGGCGACCGTAGCGGCGCACTAGTCGCCGTTATGTCGTTCTTTGAATCGTTGACGGTGTGCATGGTAAATTAGCCGCCATGTCAGCGAACTTAGCGCAGATCGCAAGCGTCAAACACCGATTCATCCAAGTGAACGGCATCAAGATGCATATTGCCGAGCAAGGAGAGGGTCCGCTGATCGTGCTGGCGCACTGTTGGCCGGAACTTTGGTATAGCTGGCGGCACGTTTTGCCCGCCTTGGCCGCTGCCGGTTACCACGCAGTGGCGCCGGATATGCGCGGCTACGGCCAGACCGACGCTCCTCCGAACATCCAGGATTACACGCAATTTCAGTTTGTTGGCGATGTGGTGGGGCTGGTACTTTCGCTCGGCTACGAAGAGGCGGTGATCGCCGGCCACGACTTGGGTGCGATGGTTGCTCATAATGCCGCAATTTTGAGGCCTGACATGTTCCGCGCCGTGGTCCTATTGAGCGTGCCGTACGGAGCGCGAACGGTAGGCGCGATTAAGCCGACAGAAGCGATGCGCAAGCGCGTGCCAGAGGGACAGCAGTTCTATCAAAGCTATTTCCAGACGCAGGGCGTGGCGGAGAAGGAGTTTGACGCCGATGCGAAGCGCACGCTGCGCATGTTCCCGTACTCGCTTTCCGGCTCAGGTCCGAAGGAACAGAGATGGCACTACGTGTTCGACGTAAACGAGAAGGCGCTGGATGGCAGCGTGGCAAACGGAACTATCGAACGCGCGCAGAGCACCTCGCCACACTTCACGCTTTCCTGAAAACGCGCCTCCGATAGCTCACTAGCGTGGATCTCATCGGAAATAATACCTCCGACGCGAACTTGCTTTTCGGATTCACGCGCCGACCAAGCCGACGCAATAATTGATGCAGGCCAGAAGCGAAGTATAATCCCTGCCATGCCACGACACGACCTCAGCAAACTCTGGGAAGAACACACCGCAGACGAATTCGTCACGCGCGACACCGAAGCCACGCTGGCCACTATGACCGAGGACGCTTACGTCAACCACATCCCCGTCATGACGGGCGGTTACGGCAAGGCCGCCCTGCGCCACTTCTATGCGCACGGGTTTATACCTGTGATGCCACCTGACACCTCGCTTACTCCCGTCTCCCGCACTGTCGGCGAAGATCAGCTCGTTGATGAAATGATCTTCTCCTTCACTCACACGCAGGAAATGCCGTGGATGTTGCCCGGAATTCCGCCCACCAATCGCCGCGTCGAAGTGCCTCTGGTCGCGATTGTTCGTTTCCGCAACGGCAAACTCGCCCACGAGCACATCTATTGGGACCAAGCATCCGTCTTGAAACAGCTTGGTCTTTTGAACGACCCGTCCTTGCCGGTCGTTGGTGTGGAAAGCGCCCGCAAAGTCCTCGACCCAAAATTCGAACGGAAATATTTAGACAACGCGTAATCTGAAGAAGTGCTGCGTAGAGAGCCGCTTTTCCTTCGATATTCCGAGCTGGCCCATGTGGTCCGTTGGGTCACTGCATGGTGCGAAGGATCTCGTCGGCTGCCGCCATCGCGAAATCTATTTCCTCATCCTTATTGTAGAAGTGTGGCGACATCCTCACGCCGCCGCCCGGCCGCCAGTCAACGAGAATGTCACGCTTGAGCAACTCGGCGCACACTGCCTTTGCCTGGGGCATATTCACCGCGACGGTGCCGCCGCGGCGCGCCGGATTGCGCGGCGCGTTGACGTGCCAGCCGCGTTGCTCTGCCAGCAAGACGATCCGCGCCGTGAGGCGCTGCGATTTTTCGCGCACCTGAAGCATGGCCAGTTCGCGGAGAATCTTCAGTCCGGGAAGCGCAGCGTACATAGCCGGAATGTTCGGCGTTCCGTTAATGAACCGATAAGCCCCGTGCGTGTAGCGCGTCGCGCCGGTTTCAAAACCGAAGGGGTTCTCGTGCGCAAGCCATCCCGTGAACTTCGGCTCTAGCGTGCGGGCCAAATCCGGGCGTACGTAGAGATAGGCGGCTCCGGGACCGCCGCAGAGCCACTTCATCAGTCCTCCGCAGGCAAAGTCCACGTTGAGCTCTCGCACGTCCACGGGAACGCCAGAGCCGAGCGATTGAAAGGTGTCGAGAATCACGTGCGCGCCCACCCTGTGCGCCTTCTCGCAGATCGCCTTGGCATCGTTAATATACGAGCTCCGGAAGATCACGTGCGACACCGGAACGAGCAGCGTGGTTTCGTCAATCGCATCGAGCAGCCGTTCGGTCGGAACCTCGATCCCATCATCCGTCTTTACCATGTGGACGCGCGCGCCGCGCTGCCGCTGCGCTTCCCAGAAATACATCACGGAAGGAAAGTTCAAATCCGTGTAAACCACCTTATTGCGCTCGTCGCTGAAGTCAAAGCAGGAAGCGACCACTGCCTGGCACTGGGTGACATTGCCGTGCATGGCCACTGAATTCATAGGCGCGTTCATCAGCTCACCGATTTGGTTGCCAATCTCCAGCGGCAGCGTCCACCAGTATTCCTCCCACGCACGCACTCCGCGCGCAGCCCAAACCCCGGCATAGTCGTGGAGTGCGTCAAAGACTCCACGCGGCATCGCACCCAGTGAATTGCTGATGAGATAAGTCGTCTTCTCCAGGATTGGAAACTCCTGGCGATAGCGCAAGAGAGGGTCAGTCATGCCGGCACCTAATTCCGTGAGCGCGCTTTTTTCGCCATGAGATAGAAGACGGTCAAGAGAAACAGATACGGACCTGCACTGACAATGGTAATGCGAGCCTGCGGTGTCCACCATGTGCACAGCACGATCATCACAATCGCTGCGAACGCGACCTTGGATGCCGCTGCTCCACCGGGAGCGCGCATCGGCAGCGCCTCCACTTGCTCTGGCAACAGCCTTTTGCGCATTGCCACGTGCGAGGCGAGGGCGATGCACCACGCCAGCATTCCGCCGACCAGCGAAGCCCCGATGATATACAGGAAAGCATTTTGCGGTGCGACGTACTGCACGACCAGAGCGACCACGATTCCCGACGCCGATAACAGCACGGCGTTGCTCGGCGAGCCCTTTGCCGATAGCTGCGCGAGCCTCGCAGGCGCATATCCAGACTCAGCCAGCGAGTACAGCATGCGCGAAGTCACATACAAGGCGGCGTTCGCTCCGGAGAGCGCGGCCGTCAGCACTACGAAGTTCATCACCAGTGAAATGGCCGGCACGTGCGCCACCTCGAACACCGTCACGAAGGGACTCTGCCCCACGCCAACCAGGTTCCACGGCACGACTCCTACGAGTACCGCGGACGCGCATAAATAAACGAAGGTGAGAACGCTCAACGATATGTAAGTCGCGCGCACGATGTCCGAAGTGGACCGTGCTTCGCCCGAAGAGATGGCCACCATCTCGGTTCCAAGAAAATTGAACAGAACAAACGGGAGCGCCAGCAACGGCCCTGCGGCGCCATGTGGTAGGAAACCGCCATCGGTGGTGTAGTGCGCTTGCGCCCTTCCGCCTAGCAGCAATCCGGCGCCGATCAGAATGAAGGCCGCAATCGCTACGACCTTGATCATGGCGAACCAGTATTCAAAACTGCCGACGGTGTGCACCGCCCCCAAATTAATGATTAGCAGGAGCGTCGCGAATCCCGCAATCCAGGCCGCGGCGGGAATATGTGGAAACCAGTAACGCATGTACGTGGCGGATGCCACGAGTTCACCGCTGATCGCGATTACCAGTGAAAACCAGTATCCATAACGCGAAATGAAGCCTGCCCAGCGGTTCAGGTACTTGTCGGCGTAGACTCCAAACGAGCCGGCGGCTGGATGCAGGCTCGACATCTCGCCCAGCGCCGTCGTCACGGTGAAAGCAATCAATGCGCCCAGGATGTAGGAGAGGATGACTCCCGGCCCGGCAATCTGGACCGCCGCGCCCGATCCCAGCAGAAGACCGGTGCCGATCGAGCCGCCGATCGCGACCATGGCCATTTGTCCTGCGCGGAGCTCGTGGCGAAGTTGGAGAGGTTTTTGCTCCATGAAGTTGACGAGAGAAAGGTAGCCCGCCACCGCGCTTCGGCCGCCGCTGCTGTTTCCTCGGATTGATCTTCTTTTCGCTTCAAAAACAGGCGCCATTCTATACCGGTCTTGAAAGTTCGCAATGCCCGATCGGATTAGCGACATCCTCGACAGTTCGAAGTATTGGAGTATCTTTGGAGCAACAAGAGGGGTGGCGCTTTGGCGGATTCGTCGTGTTAAGCGCACCCTGAACAACGACTTGGATTTAATTCCCCCGCTCGCTTGCAGGCCGGGGTCGCCGGTTCGATCTCGATCATCTGAGCCAGCTTTTTCCAAGACTCAGGGTGACCTGCCCGAGTTTTTGTGCCACGGCGAATGAGAGAGTTTACATTACAACCTCATCCGACAAGGGTGCAAAGGGCGGCTCGCAGGGAGCCGTAGGCGACCGGAGAGCCGCCCTTCGTGGCG
>Ga0187851_10000225_pt1 | contig 58852 bp, 51 predicted proteins | sample June2016WEW_6_10_FD_132997 | JGI IMG/M metagenome (GOLD analysis project Ga0187851, IMG submission 132997) | Peatland microbial communities from SPRUCE experiment site at the Marcell Experimental Forest, Minnesota, USA - June2016WEW_6_10 | ecosystem: Environmental > Terrestrial > Soil >... | reverse complement strand
TAAACATAATACTATATAAATATTTGCCTATAACAATTTAAACAGATTAAAACACGAATTCCAAATTTCTAAAAAATTTAAATGATCAAAGATCAAATAGTAAATCGAAAATCTCTATAATAAAATTCTTTTTTGTAAAAAACTCACTATGATTAAAATAGGATGATATTTATGAATAATGCAGAAATAAACCCCATAATCCTGGAAAAAGCTCTTAAAATTAGTGATACAATCGGAAGTACATTATGTACCCGTTGTTGGGGCAGAATTTTCTCTCAAGATATTGAAGGCACAAATAATCAGGAGAGGGGAGAATATATAAAGCAAATACTAATGGAAAAAACTTGTGAGAATGATAATTTAAATAATGATTATTGTTATATATGTGATAATATTTTTCAATTCGTAGAAAACGGAATTATGAATGATATAAAAAATAATATATTGGATTCTAAAGTTGAATTTTCCACATTTCTTGTGGGATGTCGCATACCTGCTGAAATTATCCGTAAACAAGAGTACTTATATAGTAAACTGGATTCTGAACCGGAAAGTATTAAAAAAGAAATTAACCGTGAGATTGGTAAATTTTTATGCTTGGAAATGGGTAATAAAGTTGACTTTGATAATCCAAATTTAGTGATAATGGTGGATTTCAAAACAAATATGACACTTAATTTAGAATTACAATTAAATCCCTTATTTGTAGAAGGTCGTTACAGAAAGCTAATTAGGGGAATTCCTCAAACTAAATGGCCATGCCGTAAGTGTAAAGGTAAAGGATGTGAATATTGTAATTACACTGGTAAATTATACATGGAGTCTGTTGAAGAATTAATATCTCCATTAATAATTAAAGAAGCTCATGGTATTGAATCCAAGTTTCATGGTGCTGGTAGGGAAGATATAGATGTTAGAATGTTAGGTAACGGCAGACCATTTGTAGTGGAAGTCAAAGAGCCTCAGAAACGGACTTTGAACTTAACTGAATTGGGAAAAAAAATTAATTTGTACAATGCAGGTAAAGTTGAGGTTTCAGATTTAAAATTAGTGGGTAAGGAAAGACGCAGCCAAATAAAGACTTCATCTACAAGCACCTACAAAGTATATCGAGCTATAGTAGATCTAGATAAAGAAGTTTCTAATGATAATTTAAAGATTTTAAACTCCTTGGACGTTATAGAGCAACGTACTCCCCTTAGAGTGTCTCACAGAAGAGCGGATTTAATAAGAAAACGTAGAGTTAGAGATTTAAAAGTTAAAAAATTGGATCAAGAGAGATTGGAATTGATAATTGAATGTGAAGGGGGTTTATACATTAAAGAACTTATATCCGGTGATGAATTTAGAACAAAACCTAGTGTAACTTCATTACTTCAAACTCCTGCTAGATGTGTGGAGTTGGATGTTCTTGATGTTCAAAATTGAGTTTCTCCTGAATGTCAATAAATAATGAAGTTAAATTATAATTTATACAAAATAGTTTATAGATAGTATTATAAACATTAATAAGAAATAATTTTTTAATATATTAATATAAATCAGATTATATAAAACGAATTATACTTATGCTATATATTATGGAGATTTAGGGTATAATACTTCTTCATTTAAGATAATTCTATGGAAAAACGGATTTTAATAGCTCGCTAAGTAATTTTGATTTAACAAATATAAATTCAAATGAATACTATTATATAAAATCATATTGCAATTAGTTAAATTTAATCCAAAATTAATTATTCAATTTCTTGTAAATTGATTAGACTTTTTTAAGTTGAAAATGGAGGTTTTAAAAAATGAGAAGATCAAGAGGTTTTAAAAGTAAAACACGTTACAAACTCAAAAAGACCATAAGGGCAGGTAGAACAAACCCTATAACAAAACATATACAGACTTTTGATGAAAATGATTTGGTTCATATTATAATAGATCCTAGTATTCATAAAGGTCAACCCCACCCACGATTCCATGGAAGAACGGGTAAAGTAGCTGATAAACGTGGTCAAGCTTACATAGTAGAAATTAATGATGGTAATAAGGCTAAAAAATTGATTGTAAGACCAGAACATCTTAAAATACAAGAGTGATAACGATGATTGGAAAGAAAATTATTGAAACCGATCCCGTCACCATTCCAGAAATTAAAGAAATGTTAGAGAAACGACAAGAAGCTCATGAGTTAACCTATGAGCAAAATTTAGTTTTAGATCATGCAATTAAGTTCTCAAAGCTGGATTCTGAAACCGCTCGTAAGTTAGTGGATGAGCTTGCAGATATAGTCAAAAAGACCCAAGCTGTTAAATTAGCTGATATAATGCCTAAGGATATGTCTGATATGAGGCTCATGTTTGCTAAAGAAAGAGGTTCCCATAAAAAAGAAGAATTAGAACAGTTATTAGAAATTATAAACAAGCAACGCGAAGAAGAACCATAAAAAATTAAATTTTTAGCAACTTAGTCAATAAAAGAAATTAATTTAGATTAAATTATAATTGTTCACTAAAATTGATGAATAATGAAATTTTAATTGGAATATTCAGAATTTTAAACTAAAGTCGGTGGTTAAATGGAAGATTATGCGATTATTTTGGATTATCTTCCTTTAGGTTATGTAAAGGAAGGTTCATCTTCATTTAAAAGAAAACCTGTAGCTCAAGCTATAGGTATAGTAGAGTTTACTCTTCTAGAACTTACTCCCCAAGAAAATGTTAACCTAGATATACATGAAAAGGTTTACATTGGAGCGGGAAAGCGAGATAAAATAGCACGGGTGAACGGCAGACTTAAGTACGATAAGCTCACCTCCACCGCTAAGGTAGAATTGAATTATGTAATAGAAGAGATTATAAAGGAACATGAGGATAAATATGTCCAATTTTTCAATGACGCAGGTTCCATTTCAACCAGACTTCATCAGATAGAACTTTTACCGGGTATTGGAAAAAAACACATGTGGGATATTTTAAAGGCACGTAAAGAGAAAAAGTTTGAGAGCTTTAAGGATATTAAAGAGAGGGTACCTATGTTAGCAGATCCTGTTAAGCTTATTTCTAAACGTATCCTCATGGAACTCGAAGGAAGCATTGATAAAAAGGGTAAAAGGAAGTACATACTCTTCACTAGACCTCCAAAGAAAGAGAAGCCTGATAATCCTAGATTCTAACAGCATTAGATTTCATAATAAAAGTTTGAAAAATAATATATAATTCTTTGAATATTTAATTTGAGAATTAATTTGTTTTTCGACGTGTATAAGAGTTATAAATGTTATCGGATACTTTGAAGATATTAAGAACACATAATGTAAGGTTGAATAAAAGAAAAGGCCAAAATTATCTGATAGATAGTCAAATACTGTTCAAAATCTTGAATAATGCAAATATCTCCCGGGAAGATACTGTTCTAGAAATAGGTCCCGGTATTGGAACTTTAACAATACCATTAGCTAGAATGGCTGGTAAAGTTGTAGCGGTGGAGCAAGACAAAAAGATAGCAGAGATATTAAAAGAAAGACTTAATAGTCTTCACATATTTAACGTAGAGGTAATAATAGGTGATGCTGTTAAAATCAAGCTTCCACCATTTAATAAAGTAGTTTCAAATTTGCCTTACCAAATATCTTCACCTATAACTTTCAAACTACTTAAAGAGAAGTTTGATTATGGAATATTGATGTACCAACTGGAATTTGCAGAAAGGATGATAGCAAAACCAGGTGATAGTAATTATTCTCGTCTTTCAGTTATGTTATACGTGTGTTCAGATGTAGAATTTCTTTTTAAAGTTTCAATGGATTCTTTTTTTCCCCAACCACAAGTATCTTCAGCTGTAATTAAATTAACTCCCAATCTTAAATTAAATATTGATGAATTCTTTTTTAACATATCTAGAGCACTTTTCCAGCATAAAAAGAAAAAAGTACGTAATGCTCTAATTGACTCATTCCATGAAATATCCAATATGGATAAACATATTGCAAAAGATATTATTTCACATTTAGATGAAAGATTAATGAACGAAAGAGTTATGAAATTAACACCCGAAGAAATTATGATAATTTCCAATCAATTAGAATATTTAATGGATAATACTAACGTTTCAAATTCTAAGTAAAATTAATAATGTAAACTCGTGTTTTCATTCTATAAAATCTTATTTTAAATAAAAAATAGGTGGATTTGAATTTTTATGGCAGATGTTAATGATTATACTTCAGGAAAAATCCTTGAAGATGTAAAATTAACTAATTATTCTATTAATTTAGTAAAAATCCCTGTTCTAGGTTTATTAATAAGGAAGAATTTATTGAAAGGAATAGTAAAATTTGAGCCACGAGTAATAAATATAGATCTAGCAGCTTCATTAATTCAAGATTGTGATAAGTGTGCGGTAGGAGAACGCGTCTGTAGAGCAATAAATAAATGTTCAGAGTTTACAGAATCTATATTTCTAGATGAGTTAGCTGATGGTATGACAAGTGTAGGGAAATGTCAATACATTGAAAAAGCAGACGCCATCCGTATATTAAAAAAATATCCTAAAAATCCATTAATCTTAGCAAAAGTTTCAAATAAATACATGGAAATATGTAGATCAGCACCTGACGATTGTATATTTTTCAAGATGGAAAGGTGCAAAATTAAATGTTTAAAATGAATTAATATTGATAGTTACTCTTAACTTAAACACTACTTAAGGATGAATATTAAAATGTTAGAAGATTACAAAGGAATCTGTTATGAAACAAATCCACAAGTATATGAACCATCTGAAGACACATTTTTATTTGCAGATAATATAGAAGTGGAGAGAATGAGTCGTGTGTTGGAAATTGGTACGGGCGTGGGAATTATAGCAATTATGGTTGCTAGAAGAGCACGGATGGTGATTGCTACTGACATAAATCCCTATGCCCTTGAATGTGCTGTTAAAAATATAATCAGTAATAAATCATTTAATATAGAATTAAGAGAAGGAGATTTATTTGAACCTGTAACTAATGAGAAATTCGATCTCATTCTATTCAATACTCCATACCTTCCTTCATCAAGTGAAGAAAAAGTTAATGATGAACTAAATGCCGCATGGGACGGTGGAGTTAACGGTCGAGAAGTCATAGATAGATTCCTCGCTGATGTTAAAGATTATTTAAATCCATGTGGTCGTGTACAGATGGTACAATCATCTTTATCTAATATAAATAAAACTTTAAAAAAGTTGGAAGAACTTGGTTTTAAGGCGTCTGTAACTGCTAAGGAAAAACATTTCTTTGAAGAAGTGGTTATAATAACTGCATATACGTAATTTAAATTTTTTAAATCAAAAAAATTAATTACTTTTTTAGTAAATTTCAGAAAATTAAAAATTAAATTTTATAGTTAAATAAATAAAGTTATATATTATTATTATATAAAAAATGACAAAAATACAAATAAAAAATTTAATAATTTAGTAATTAATACATAATTTTCCCGTATTGTATTATAGGATTAAAGAGTTAGAAATTATTAAATTAATATTGTTATTAGATAAAATATTATGTTTAAAAATGGAGGCTTAAAATGAAAGACATCGTTAGAGGATGGCGTCATATTCCACAACGGTACAACCTCATAGGAACAAAATGTACCCGTTGCGGAGAAATATATTTTCCTAAAAGAGTAATGTGTCCAGAATGCAGAAGAAAAGGTCAGTTAGAGAATATAAAATTTAGTGGTAAAGGAAAAATCCATACCTACTCAATCATACACACACCTACAGAAGAATTCAAATCATTATCTCCTTATACAGTAGCTATAATAGAATTAGAAGAGGGTGCCAAAATAACTAGTCAAATAGTAGACTGTCAGAAAAACGACATCCAAATCGGTGATGATGTAGAGTTAGTTTTCAGAAAAATAAAAGAAGAAGGCGATGAAGGAGTAATATCTTATGGATACAAATTCAAACTCAAAAAATAAAATAGGAGTACTCTTAGTAGGTCATGGCAGCAGATTACCCTATGGAAAAGACATAATAAGCCAAATAGCTGAAATTTATAAAGAAAAAACAGATTACCACGTTGCTGTTGGATTCATGAACATGTCAAAACCATCCATACCTTCCGCAATAAACCATCTGGCAAACATTGGTGTAAAAAAAATTGTTGTAACTCCGGTATTTTTAGCTCCGGGAGTGCATACCACGCAAGATATACCTCAAATTTTGGAATTAACTGATATTCACTTAAAACATAATCATCAGGAAAACTCCGAGCACAATCATAGCCATAAACATAATGAAGATGTCGAGGAAATCCTATTTAAAGGTGAAATCATCTATACTGAGCCATTGGGTGCTGATGAAAGAATCGCGAATATAATAAAAGATAGGGTTGATGATGCCCTCTAAAAACCTTAAAATCTCTGATTTGGGCGAGAAAAAACTAATAAAAAGACTTCTTGAAAAAAGTCAAAAATATCCATTCAAATCTATTTTTTTTGATAATTTATCATTTAAAAGCCGAAGTGATGATGCAGCACTCTTGAACTTTGGAGAAAATTATTTAGTAGCAACTTCTGACTTACTAATTCAGTCAACTCACTTTCCAAGACAGATGACTCCCCGACAAATAGGGAAAAAAGTTGTGACTGTCAATGTTAGTGACCTAGCTGCCATGGGTGCTGAAAGTTTGGGAATTATAGTGGCCATGGCCATGCCGCCAGATTTAACGGTTTCTGATTTCGATGAAATCTTAGATGGAATATTAGAAGCATGCGAAAATTATCAAATGGCACTTATTGGTGGAGACACTAATGAATCAACTGAACTAACATTATGTGGAACCTGTCTAGGGATTGTAGCAAAAGATAAAGTTATGATGAAGAGCGGATCTCAAGTGGAAGATATAGTCGCAGTTACAGGACCTTTAGGAATTGCCGCAGCTGGATTTGAAATCTTATCTGCGGATGAATCAAAATTAAGAGATTTAAACCCTACTTTTAAAGAACTTGCCCTTAAACATGCTTTAGAACCTAATGCACAATTAGAAAAGGGAATTTTATTTTCAAAAACAGGTGCTGTGACATCTGCAACTGATATAACCGACGGTCTTTTAAGTGAACTTGGAGAACTCATACAAGCTAACCAAAATAACATAGGAATGATCATCTATGAAGATAAAATACCTATACTGGATGAAATCTTTGAGCTAGCCAGGAGAATAGGTAAGGATCCCATTGAAATGGCTTTATCATATGGAGAAGACTTTGAAATCCTGTTAACCATTAAAAAAGATAAATTTAAGGAAATTGAAGATAAAATCTCGCTTTATGAAATCGGTTCCGTAACTTCATCTGGACAAATCCAAATGATAAATAAGGAAGGAAAAATAAATATATTAATTCCAAAGGGCTATGAACACTTAAAAAAAAGTTGATAAATTTCAATAAAAAAAATTATTTCGGGTGAAAAATTCATGAGGAAAGAAGCCATACTTTATGAAAAAGTAGGCAAAGCCTTAAATTGCAAAATTTGCGAAAGAAGATGTATCATTTCAGAAGGCAAAACCGGTTTTTGTGAAATGCGTGAAAATAATGAAGATAAAATTTATAGCCTCAATTATGCTGCTGCATCTTCTCTAGCAGTGGATCCTATAGAGAAAAAACCATTATTTAACTTCTACCCCGGAAGTACTGTATTATCAATTGGAAGTGTAGGCTGTAATTTCCGATGCAGGCACTGCCAAAACTGGGGTATATCCCAGTCACAATTGAAAAAAATACCCACTCAAGAAATACTACCCGAAGAAGCTATAAAACTCACTAAAGAAAATGGATGCAAATCAATCGCTTGGACCTATAATGAACCCACCATGTGGTTCGAGTACACATTAGACTCCGCTAAAATAGCAAAGAAAGAAAATATAAAAACAATTTATGTAACCAATGGTTACATGACCGAAGAATCCTTCAATCAAATAAAACCCTACTTAGATGCTGCTAACATTGATCTTAAAGGAATGTCCAATAAATTTTATAAAGATCTATGCGAAGCACGACTCCAGCCCGTATTAGATAACATTATAAGGATGCATGATGCCAAAATACATGTAGAAATTACTAATTTAATGATACCAAGTTATAACGACTCTGAAAAAGATATTAATGCATTAGTGAAATTCATGGTAGATGAAGTGGGATTAGAGGTTCCCCTACATTTTACAAGATTCTTCCCTCAATATCAGTTAACAAACCTACCTCCAACTGAAGTTAAATTATTAAAAAAAGCTCAAACAATAGCCAAAGAAGCAGGTATTAAATATGTTTACATTGGAAACGCCCCTTCATTGGGAGGAGAAAACACTTACTGTCCTGAATGTGGAGAACTTATTATAGAAAGAGACGGCTTCCAAGTTATAAGTGACGAGAAAAAAATAAAAGAATGCCCCAAGTGTAAAGCCAAAATAGATATTGTTACTAACTAAAAAAAAATATTAAAAAATTTGAAAATTTACTTTAGAATAATTGCGAATAAGATATCTATCTAATTCTTTAAGAGTTTGAAAATTTTAATGGAATAAATAAATTTTTTTTTATTTAATCATTTTTTTTACTAACCCTCTCAAACTTCTTTTTTCTATCAATCGGCATTGTTGCATCAACTCCAACCTTCGTAGTCGTACCATCAGGCTTTGCACAAGGATCGAGTGAAGAACCTCTAGCCCCTGGAATTATAAATATATCTTCATCACCTTTAACTCGCGTAGCAATGGCGTATTCTACATCATTACTATTAAAAATATCAATATCCTCATCAACCACTGCACAATGTTTTAATGATGGATGAGCTGTCAAAGCCGCCATTAAAGCATTTTTACCATCACCTTGCGTCTGCTTTTGAATTGAAACTACCGCATGCAACCAGCAACAACCACCCTCAGTTAAAACTACATTTTTAACTGTAGGAACGGTGTTTTGCACTATCTTATATATACGTGGCTCCTGAGGTAAACCTTGTAACAATTTATGTTCAAATCCAGCAGGCATTATAGCATGGTATAATGAATCTTTTCTATAATGCATTTTATCCAGTTCTATAACTGGTTCATTCCTTACTACATCATATGTATCTGTTAAATCTACAAATGGACCTTCTGCAGCTCTTTCAAATGGTAATATTTTACCTTCCAATAATATTTCACATTCAGGAGCTTCTAAATCTACAGTATCACATTTTATTAATTCCATTTGACCCTGATGAAAATTATTAGCCACTTCCAATTCATTTACATTAATAGGTATGGACGTGCAGGATGCTAAAAGAGTCGCAGGATGCATACCTATAGCAATAGCAATTTCTAATGGTTGACCCATCTTTTCTGCTTTCTGATAATATGTGTATAAATTTCGGGGGACAATTCTAACTCCTAACCTATTATTAGTTGATACAAGCATACGATGTATTGATGCATTTCTTACACCCGTCTCCGGATCTTTAGCTACAATCACTCCTGCTGTAATATAAGGTCCACCGTCATTTTTGTAATAAGTTAATATGGGAAGTTCTCTTAAGTCAGCTTTCTTTGAGACGTGGAATTTCTCATTAGTACTTAGAATTCTTTTTATAGGTATTGGATTTTCCATAGCCTCAATTATTCTGCTACTTATTCCCGGAACATTTATTGATAATGCTCGGGCTATTTTTTCTCTCGTATTGCATATACCAGATATTATACGTATATCACTTTTTTTAATGTTTTCAAAGATTATAACATCTTTATCATGTTCTTTAAGTATTTTAGAAGCTTCATACTTTGTGGAGATTTCTTCTTCAATTGTTACCACTTTGAATTCATTTTCAAGGATTTCTAGAAATTCTCTCATTTAATTCAGACCCTCTACAAAATTTATTGAGTATATTTGAAAATATATAAAACGAATATTTTGGCAAAAATAATTTTTATATTTTAATTTACATTTAATTCATTGAAAAATATAATATTTTAAGTCAAAACTTCCCTGTTTTACATATACTATCCTTAAAATTTAAAAAATTATCTTTTAATCGTTCACTACCTATTCCCAATAGTTCAGCTGCGAATAAAGCCGCATTTCCTCCGGAATCTATGCCCATGGTGGCTACCGGCACTCCCGGCGGCATGTCCACCATTGATAATAAAGCATCCAATCCACCCAGTTTAATGTTACAAGGCACTCCTATTACAGGTTTTTCCGTGTATGCTACTACTGCCCCTGTAACGTGAGCTGAAAGCCCAGAAATAGCTATAAATAATTTTACGTCCCTCATCTTTTCCATAAAATCTTCAAATTTTACTGGATTTCTGATAGGAGATACAATCAAAGAATCATAGGATATATTCATCTTATCTAAGAATATTGTGGTTTTTTTTGCCACTTTTATATCTGAATAGCTTCCAGCAATCACTGCCACGTCACAAGGATTTAAATGATCAGAATTAGAAATTTCATTGGAATCCAGTTTATGAATTTCATAATTCGTATTTTCCGTATTAACATGTTTAAATGATGTTTTAGTGTAATAAGAACCTTTAAGTTTATCTTCAAGTTTTTCTTCATCTTTATCCACTTTAAAGAAAAAATCTCTTCTCATAGCTGAAAGATTTTCTCTAACCTTCCTATTATTGATGCCTATTATCTGTGAAGCAAGTATGGCACCGTTTTCGCCACGATCAATGCCTACCGTTGCCACAGGAGCCCCCAATGGCATCTGCACTGATGCAAACATCGCATCCAGTCCCCCTAACTTCACTTCTACCGGTACTGCTACAACTGGTTTATGAGTGTTAGCAGCTATAATTCCAGGAAGATGGGCTGAAAGCCCAGCTATACCCATGAAAACTTCCACTCCATTTTTAGTTGATTCTTCAACTATTCTCATAACTTTTTGATGAGTGCGATGAGCCGATGCAACCCGCAAATCATAAGGAATCTCCATAGTTTCCAGGACGTTTATAGCCTTTTCTGCTATAGTAAAATCAGATGCACTTCCTAATAAAATCATAACCTTCGGTTCCATCCCACCACCCAGAAAATTTCCTCAAAAATTATCTGTAATATGAATTTATTTCATAGTTAACTACATTTTTATAATAAAATAAATTATCTTTATACTAAACTTATTCACTAAAAAAGTTAATAAAGTTTTTTGGTAATGAATTGGGAAAACAATTAAAAGTACGATTTATACAATCATGATTAAGATAGCTGAATTCAGTTTGAACAAAGAGTTTTTTTGAGGTGTACTATAAGTGATACGGATCATATTATTATTATTTTCGATTATTTCTTCAATTAAAACCATTAATTCTAAAAATATGACCGTGTCAATAATAATACCTGCTTTTAACGAAGATAAAACAGTGGGTAATGTAATAAAGGCTGTAAAATCCTTAAATTATATCTATGAAATCATTGTGGTGGACGATGGCTCCCAAGATAACACAGCCCAGGTAGCTGAAAAAGCAGGTGCTAAAGTAATACAACACCTTAAAAATCGAGGGAAAGGATCTGCTATCAAAACAGGTTTTATTAACTCTAAAGGAGATATTGTAGTTTTTTTAGATGCTGATATTCAAAATTTAACCTCTAAAAAGGTTGATAACATAATAAAACCAATAATTAATGGAGAAGCAGATCTTACAAAAACTAAATTCAAAAGAGAAGCCGGTCGAGTAACCGAATTAACTGCTAAACCATTATTAAAATTCTTTTTCCCCGAAATAAAATTTGATCAACCTCTCAGCGGACAATTCGCTGCTAAAAGATCATTTCTCAATAGAATAAAGTTAGAGGATGATTATGGAGTAGATGTAGGGATTGTTTTAGATGCAGACGCTAGGGGAATGAAGATTAAGGAAGTGGATATTGGAAAAATCGACCACATGCTATCTTCACTTAATGACCTTAATATTGTTGCCACCGAAGTAGTAAGAACCATTGTGGACCGAGCCACCGAATATGGTCGGGTTACCATGATTGATTCACTAGGAAAATCCATTAGAATGGAAATACTAGGACTTTCATTAGTTTTTTTAGGAGTATTTAGCACATTCTTTATAAGACCCATCCCAATACAAGTAGGGTTGGGAATATCCATATTTGGAACAGTTATAGCCCTTTTTTATATAGTTAAAATACTCAGAATGTCTATTAACATGATGAGAAAACCTGGTGCAAGATTACAAACCCTCAAATCTTTCTTCTATATGCATTCCCCCATTGTAATATCCGGTATTATATTATTAGCAATGATCAGCACGCTCGTTGGTGCGGTCCATTATGAAAATGGGAAAATATCCATTGAACCTAACTCTCGGAATATAATAATATTCACTAGCCACAATGTTAACAATCAAACCATTGCTGTTAGAGGTCCTTACACGGTCGATAGTGGTCTAGACAACGAAACTTCTATTTTAAGAATGCCACAAGATGCTATGAATACGTTAGAGTTTAATTATGGTGATTCGATTTATATTAATGGCCAGGAATACATTTTAAACCAGACTCTTCCAGGGGAGGATAATGTAATGCGTTTACCCTCCGACGTAATGATTTCACTTGGATTAAATATTGGTGATGTTATAATGGATAGTAGTGTAAGAAACGTGTTCACTAATCTTTACGCTGAAAGATATCTTCCAATGCAAAATAATAGTAATCTAACTATTAAAGAAGGTATCATAATAAAACCAGGATCCGCCAATGCCAATACAGTTAACGTATTCTTGAATAATCAGGAAGTATCTAGTACTGTAGGGGTATTTAATAATGGAACTTATAATGTCTACCTTAATGGTGTATTATATACATCCATTTATTATAATGATCAACATCCTCAAGGTAATTATACTTTGTACGATGGACAAAACATTATTACTATAGAGATTGATGGACAAAATCAGTCTAATGTAGCCTTTGCATCTTCTGATAATGGATGGTTCCTTAACTTAACCTACAATGATGAAAATCAGTAATAAATTTTAACTGCTTCCCTCAAATCATTATAAAGTCCAAGAGCAGCTAATGCTCCAATTTCTCCCCGGGCACCAGTAACCTCCAATAATTGAATTCCTACATCATTTGCTGTTCTCTGTGCTTCCTCCAATGTTACCATAGATTTCTTAGCAGACTCTGCATATAATCTGAGTTTTAAGGGAATTCCAATACCTTCAAGAATTGCAATTGACGTTTTATCAGATAAAGTGTATTTTTTAAGTAATTGACATGTTTTTTCAATTAACACATCTTTTTCACCAGGTTTAACCGCGAATACTAATGCTATAGCTACACAATTCTGAGTTTTATTAGGATTATGAGGATAAAGTTGCACTGTAACATGATCTAGGTACTCAAAACCCATCTTATTGAGTTCCATCCCTATATTATTAGCTAAAGTCCAGGTAGCTCCCTCATCCTTAGTATCCGTGTCGTCTACCCCTATAACGACTTTTTGCATGCGGGGAGTGATTACAGCAGCTCTACCTACCTTGGATCCGCCACCCACGTCATAAAGTTCCACTCTCTTAACCCCTTCAGCCATGCCTCTGCACATAGCTGCACCCACTCCAGCCCCCGCTAATCCTGAGTGAACTATACGCACTTCATCTCCCTCAACCGAGACTTCTTCAATTCCAGCAGCACTGAAACTGGGTATAAGATTCACCTCACTTTTACCTACTTCAAGTAGATATGTATGTTTATCTCCATCGCGTCTTGCACTTAAAACAAGATTACTGCTCCTCTCGTACTGATAAATCATCCATTCTGATCCTCCTACACAGGGGTGGTATTCAATCAGTTCCACTTGATCATCGTCAACCATTGTTACAATTTTTTTGTAAGGGGCTATCCAAGGACTTTTAAATTTATTTTTTAAATCATGAGGATTTAATATTTCCATAAAAGTAACTCCTAATATTGATTTTACATTTATAATTCTTATTTAGTTATTATTTGAACTAATAAACCCTTTTCTCTGAAATATCATAAATTTATTTTATTTACTCCTTCAGAGAATTCTGAACAAAAAAAATATCATATTTTTATCCATTTTAATTACCTCAAAAAAAATGATGATAAAAAAAAATTTCATTTATTTATTTAAACCAGAACCGTTTTTCATACGATCTATTATAAATGTATTAGTTGTAAATAATTAAAGAAATTAAAAAAATTAAATTTTAATTCAAACGTTCATACATCTTAACCGCAGCTTCCACCGCTCTTTTAGCATAATCAACCCTTTGATGAGCTTCCAAACGAGTCATGCCTGGTCCAGAAATACCCAAGGATACTGGTTTATCATATTCTAATGCTAAATCCGCTATTTTACGGGATGCATGCTGTACTACTATTTCATCATGAGAAGTTGATCCTTCAATTACTGCTCCTAACGTTACCACAGCATCAATTTGATCATTTTTCAGGAGTTTTTTTATTGCTAAAGGCATGTCAAACACGCCAGGTACAGCTATAACTTCAGTTATTTCAGAACCTAGAAATTTAGCATGCTCACGAGCAAGTTCCAACATCATCTGAGTTATATCATAATTAAACTCTGAGACTACCGCCCCTATTCTAACTTTTACCATCTTATTTTTCCTCCTTTCAGCTTAAAAAAAAAATTAGTGCAAAAAATTTTTTTAATGACACGTTCAAATTCAATATTATTAGTTTTAAATAATTTATATGAACGCGGTAATTATAGCAACTGAACTAAAAACCATTATAAGAATTATAAATATGGCAATTATCTGTGCTCTATTCATCTTTTAATCTCCCAAGAATTTAGAAATCTCTTCTAAAGTCTCTACTAATATTTTAATCTCTTCATCAGTATTATAATAATGAATGGATGCTCTTACTGTTCCCCCTAATTCAAAAGCTCCAATTTGTTTTATAGCAGGTATTGCACAGTGAAAGCCGCTTCTAACACATATACTTCGCTGTTCATCCAATATTTTTGCCACATCATGTGAATTAACACCACTTATATTAAACCCTACTATATCATAAATATTTTCTGGACGACCATAAACAATGATGTTTTCTATATCCTCAATTTCACTGAACATCATCTTAGTAAGCCTTTTCCCATGCTTTTCAATTTTATCCAATCCAATTTTGTTTAAATAATCTATAGCTGCACCTAAACCTATCACTCCAGCAATATTCTGGGTACCACCCTCAAAACGAGCTGGAACTTTCGATAATTTAAAATCATTCTCAGTAACTTGTACTACTGTTCCACCTCCAAAATTTTGGGGTTGTAAATCATTTATAACTTGTTGACTACAGTAAAGGAACCCTGTTCCCACCGGGCCTAGTAAACCTTTATGCCCCGGACCAGCAACAAAGTGAGCATTAATTTTTTTTACATCTAATTCCATATGCCCTGCAGATTGAGCAGCATCCACCATATATAGCAGCTCATTTTCTTCTGCTATCTTACCTATTTCTTCAACAGGTTGAATAGCCCCTATAGAATTGGATACATGAGTAATTGTTAAGAGTCTAACAGTTTCATCAATAGCTTCTATTAAATCCTCAGGATCTACAACCCCATACTGATCCGCCTCAACTATTTTAACATTAATGCCCTTTTTTTTAAGATTAAGCCAAGGGATTAAATTAGAATGGTGTTCTATATTGGGAACTATTATTGAATCCCCTTTTTTAAAATTAAATCCATTAGAAACCAAGTTTATAGCTTCAGTAGTGTTTTTAGTGAATATCAATTCATTTTCACTGCAATTTATAAATTTAGCCAAATTTATTCTTGTTTTTTCAAATTCTGAGGTAGCTTTAACTGCAGTTCGATAAGCTCCCCTGCCCGTGTTTGAATTGAATTTATAGAAATAATTACACATAGCATCCACTACGGGTTTTGGAGTTGGTGTAGTGCTGGCTGCGTCCAAATATATTACTTCTTTAAGAAAGGGAATATCTGCTCTTACATCGGCTGTTTTCATTTGTTAGACCTTCAATAAACTTATGAACTTTTTTCTAATTAAGGGATTTTATATTAAATTAATTAAATAATCAATTAAATTTTTTCTTCCAATTTTCTACGAATTTCACGAGCCATATCCATAGTGGAAGATTCACCGTTCAAATCTCTAGTGACCACTTTTCCTTCACTTAAAACATTAATCAATGCATTTTCCAGTTTACGTGCTTCTTCATGCTCTTCCAGATAATCAAGCATCATCACTGCAGATAAAACCATCGCCGAAGGATTTGCAGTTCCTTTACCTGCATGCCTAGGTGCAGAACCATGTACTGGTTCGAATAAGCCTTGTTTTTCCCCAATATTAGCTGATGGTATTAACCCTAATCCCCCCACTAATCCTGCACCTTCATCAGAGAGTATATCACCAAAAAGGTTGGTGGTTACTATAACATCAAACATCTGAGGTTTAGTGATTAAGAACATTGCAGTAGCATCTACATATCGATCATCCAACTCCATATCAGGATAATCTTGTGCAACTTTATAAAAAATTTCTTTAAAAATACCATCAGTCTTTTTTAAAACATTAGCCTTATGCACTGCGGTGACTTTTTTTCTATTAGTCTTTTTAGCGTATTCAAAAGCAAATTTACAAATTCTTTCGGAAGCATTTTTGGTTACAACCCTCAAGGCAGTGGCTCCATCCTCCGTGTATTCTTCCAAACCAATGTAGAGTCCTTCCGTGTTCTCTCTAACAATTACAAAATCAAGATTATTAAAGATAGAATTTGTGCCAGGATAAGATTTAACTGGTCTGAGATTAACGTAAAGATCTAGTTCTTGCCTTAATCTCACGATTACATCAGCAGCAGATTCTCCTGCCGCACCAAATAAGCATGCTTGAGAATCCTTTACTATATCTATAGTTTCCTGGGGTAAGGCAACTCCTGTTTCCTCTGCGTACTCATCACCAGCATCAGCAAATTTATAGTTAAAATCAATATCTAAAACTTCTAGGATATGTAAAGTAGCTTCCATAACTTCCTTTCCAATCCCATCTCCAGGTATAACAGCTATTTTATACATTAAAAAACACTCCATTTTTTATTTAAAACTTTCTCAATTTAATTTTCTAATATTTTATTTAGATGAATTTATTTATAACTCAATTAATCTTTTTCAAGTTTTTCATTGAGATATGGAATTAAACCGCCTTTATTGAGAATATCTAGCATGAATTCTGGAAGGTTTTTAACTTCAAATTCTTCTCCAGTGTTTAGATCTGTTAAGACTCCTCTTTCAATATTGATTTTAATTTCATCTCCTTGAGAGACTTTTTTTGAAATATTTTTTGATTCTAGAAGGGTAAGGCCGACATTTATAGCATTACGATAAAAAATTCTAGCAAAAGATTCAGCAACTACTGCAGATATTCCAGCACCTTTAATAGCAATAGGTGCATGTTCCCTGGAAGATCCACAGCCAAAGTTTTTTCCAGCTAAAATAATGTCTCCTTTTTGGACATTACGAGAGAAGTCAGAGCCCAAACCTTCCATAACATGCTCTGCTAACTCTTTTTCATCTGTTAAAACCAGGTATCTGCCGGGAATTATTATATCGGTGTCTATATCATCTCCAAATTTCCAAACTTTTCCTTTAATTTTTTTCTCCATTCTTTAAACATCCGTTAATTTAAAATTCTTTAGTATTTATTAATCTTTGTAAATTTAAAAAAAAACTTACTTATTATCTCGAGGATCCATTAAGCTTCCTTTGATTGCAGATGCTGCGGCTACCGCCGCGGAGCTTAAATATACTTCTGCATCCGGACTACCCTGTCTACCTTTGAAATTACGGTTAGAAGTAGATAAACTGACTTCTCCGGCCCCTAATAAGCCTACATGTCCACCTAAGCATGGGCCGCAGCAGGGATTGCAGATTAATGCTCCACTATCTACAAATATTTTAAGGAGCCCTTCATCCATAGCCTTAGTATAAATTTCTCGTGAAGCTGGTATAACCAGCATTCGTACATTTTTAGCTATATGCTGGCCTTTAATAATTTGAGCTGCAGTTCTGAGATCCTCCAACCTGCCGTTCGTGCATGATCCTAGGAAAACCTGATCAACATTTATTCCTTCAACTTCAGAAATGGATTTAACATTATCCACATGATTAGGGCATGCAATTTGTGGTTCTAGATTACTCACATCAATTTGCATGGTTTGCAAGGACTTTGCATCATCATCTGTTTTCATGATTTCATATTTTTTATTGGAACATCCTTCTAAATATTTAATAGTTTTATCGTCAGGTTCCACTAAGCCTGTTTTACCCCCCATCTCTATAGCCATGTTACAGAGAACCATTCTTTCAGATATAGACATTTCTTTAGTTGTTTCTCCTGAAAACTCACAAGCTTTATATGTAGCTCCATCAGCTCCTATTTTTCCGATTATATTTAGTATAACATCTTTAGCAGATACATAATCGTTTAATGATCCTTCAATTTGGAATTTTATAGTTTCAGGGACTTTGAACCATAGTTTACCGGTGGCAAAAACCATCGCCATATCAGTAGATCCTATACCCGTGGCAAATGCACCTAATGCTCCGTGGGTACAAGTGTGAGAATCAGTTCCAACTACCACTTCTCCGGGGAGAATATGTCCTTTTTCGGGGAGAACTTGATGACACACTCCTTCATTAACGTCATAAAAATTATTTATTCCTTGTTTTTTAACGAATTCACGCATTATAATATGATTCTGTGCAGCTTCAATTGAATCTGCTGGGACTTGATGATCGAAAATTACGACGATCTTTTCAGGATCCCAAACTTTTTTCACTCCTATTTTCTTAAATGATTCTACAGATAAAGGACCGGTTAAATCATGTGTCATTGCCACATTAATATTAGCCATTACTATTTCTCCAGCCTCAATACTTTTTTTTGCTGAAGCTTTTGCTAGTATCTTCTCTGCCATAGTCATTGCCATGCTTTTATTCTCCTTTATGTCTTGAATTAATTCATTAATTAATAATTTATTCTTATTTTAATGCTTTCATTAATTTTATTTATTACTTATTTAATAATTTTTATTCCTAAAAAAAACTTATTTAAAATATAATTTGATTAAAAGATCTAAACTTTAGAAGGGTTAATATTCATAGCTAACGTCCTCAAGAATGGAAATACTGAATTAATGTAAGTTTATCTTTTCAGTTTTTTTTTAATTTTCATCCATTAATGGACTGGACAATTTGAGTTGAAAAATTCCATAAAAATACTTTAATTCAGATCTATCTATGTTTGTTATTTGAATATTGTAATTTTGTTTGCAATTTTAATAAAATTTTCAACTTCTTTCTGGTTTAAAATATTTATAATTTGTTTAATTGCGTTTTTATGAACTTTCATGTGTATTTTCATTATATCTTTGCCTTGGGGCGTCAGTTGAAGAAAATAAAAACGTTTATCAGTAGTTGATTGAATTTTAGTAACAATTTCTCGTGTTATTAACTGGTTAATGGCAATTGAAATCGTCGATTTTTTGACATCCAGCATTTTCGCTAATTCAGAAACACTGATGTTTTCATGTTTATTGATTAATTCTATATAATACAGTTGTCTTAGTGTATATCCATTTAAATCTCCACTAAGAAGCTGTGTTTGGAATTTCTCAATGAACTCACTTAATTTATCAATTGTTTCTACTAGTTCAAGCTCCTGATTCAAAATAAATTCACCTCATTTAGATAAATAGTTTTATCTAACTAACTATTATATAAAAATTACTATTTAAAATTATGGGAAATTATTATTCTAGAATTACTTCAGTATTAAACAATTAAATTTCTTAATTCATTATAAACAGCGAAATTGACAAAAACAATTCATGATCAGCATAATATATTACTATTAATTTTATGAGAGATCACCTGAAAAAAATAAGTAGAACACCATTCAACATTAAAAAATGTAATTATAATCAACTCTTAACGATGTCTAAAATTCATAAGATAAATATCCAAAATTAACTTTGAATTATTTTTTATGAAATTTGTAAAATAGAAAAGATTTAAAGAAATTATTAGTAGTTAGTAAGTATTATGATTATTTAGAATATATTTCAAATTATTAATAATAAAAAATAAATTATTATTAATAATTTAATATAATTTGCCAATAGAGATAATATAATAAATTGAACGAAATGGAGATTGAGGGAATTAAATGAAAGAAGTAAATGAGGAGATAATGAACGAATATGAGAAGATAAAAGATAAACTCTCATATGAAGATTTCTCAAAGGAAATGGAATCCCGAATGAAAGATTATGAAGAAGTCAGTTTCATGGGTGAACTAGACGTTGCCCGAATGATAGTGGGAGAACATTTAGACGAAGAAAACCAGCCCTTAGCAGAAGATAATCCTTTAATTAAAATATCAGAATTAGAAGCAGGAAATCGTAATGTAAATTTAATTGGTAAAGTAATGAGAATTTCCAATACAAAAAAATTCACCAATCAGAAGGGAAGATCAGGTAAACTTGCTAACTTGATATTAGCAGACGAAGGAGGCCAAATAAGAGTAGTGATGTGGACAGAAAATGTTAAGCTCTTAAAAAAATTCAAGGAAGGTGACGTAATAAGAATAAATGATGTGGAGATTAAGCAAGGATATAGAGCAGATAATAATGAAGCACATCTAAACATGAACTCCACCATCCAAAAACTTCCAGAAGAAGAATATCCTAACTTACCACCATATAAAGAAGAAATAACCAACATAACAGATATACGACAAGATATGGAAGTCAATATTATCGCCAGAATCATAAGAATTCCCCGAATAAGAAGTTTCAACAAAAATGGAAAGGAAGGACAAGTATCATCCATAGAAATACAAGATAAAACAGGAAAAATATCCTACACGTTATGGAACAAAGATGTAGATCTTATAGAAAATCTGGATCTCCACGAAGGAGATTCAATAAAAATATTAGGAGCTCAAAGTAGAGTGCGAAACGACGAAACTTCAATATCTCATAATTTTCTGGGTAGAATAATTAAAGATGAATTTGATGTACCCAAATATCATGAAAACATCTTAAAAATTGGAGATGCACATGAAATAAAAAACATCGCCTTATTAGGAGTAGTAAGTAAAATATACGATACTATTACCTTTATGCGAAATGATAAGACCACTGGACAAGTACGTTCAATGGAAATAGAAGACGACACCGGAAGGATAAAAGTAACCCTATGGAACGATGACACAACATTAGAATTCCAAAAAGGAGACATCATCAAAATAATCGGTGGAAACATTGAATTTGACCAATATTCTGGAACCGATTATCGTGTAAACACAAACTGGAATACCAAAATAATTATAAATCCACCGTTAGAAAATCAGATTAAGGAAGTACTCCAAGAATGTGGTAAATATCTTAAACCAGTGAAAATTGGAGATTTAAATACCATTGAAGACGAAGGAGAAGAAGTGGACATTATAGGTATAGTGATAAATATTTCTGAACCCAATCAATTCCAGAGGGATGATGGAAGCAGTGGTATGGTGCGATCTGCAGAAATTGCTGATAACAGTGGAGTAGTAAAAGTTTCTTTCTGGGATGAAAAGGCTGAAAGTGGTTTAAATATTGGTGACACCGTGAAAATTGAAAATGCTCGAACACGTATGGGAATTTATGATATAGAACTCAGTGTTGGGAAACCAGCCCGATTACTAAAACCAAACGATGCAGAAATTAAAAACTTACCCCCAATTAATGAAATTGAAGATTCATTGTATGAAAATAAAAATATTAAAGAATTAAAAGAAGGAGATCGAAACTTAAGGATAATAGGTAGAATATCATCATTATCTGAACCCAATAAATTCACCAAAAGTGACGGAACATCTGGAATAGTACGTTCAGCAGAATTAGGAGACCAAACAGGAGTAATTAGGTTGTCTTTATGGGATGAAAAGGCTGAAAATCCTTTAAATGAAGGAGACGCAGTAAAAATAGAGAATCCTAGAGTAGTAAATAGAAATGAACGAACAGAACTCAGCATAAGTAAGAACACATCCTTAACTAAAATTAAAAAAGAAGAATCTAAAAATATTCCCTCTATGAATGAAATACAAGAAAAAATGTATCCATCCAAAAAGATTGAAGAAATCGAGGAAAATGACCAAAACATAAAGGTAGATGGAAAAATAATCGATGCTCAAGGTAACAAAATACTATATGAAATGTGCCCAAACTGTAATAAAAGAGTTACACTAACAGAAGAGGGTTACGTCTGTGACATGTGCGGCGAAGATGTAGAAAATCCCAACCCACTATTGATTATTCCCTTAGTAATTGAAGATGAAACCGGAACTATAAATGTAACTTTCTTTAGAAAAGCTGCAGAGGAAATAATTGGGAAAACTACTCAAAAAGTAGAAGAAATTATTAAAGAAACAGGCGATGAAGGATCTTTAGAAGATTTAGTGAATGATTTGGTGGAAACTGAAATAAAAATAATTGCAGATGCGCGTTTTGATGATTACAATGAAGAAATAAGACTTATAGCCAAAAAAATTTTATAAAGAATTATAACTTAGGTTAAGCTTATTTAATGGATTTAAATATTTATATCGTGATTAAAGAGTTAAAGGAGATTAAATATGGTTGAACTAGAAGATTTACCAAGTGTCGGAGAGAAAACAGCACAAAAATTGAGAGATGCAGGTTTCGCTGATATGATGAGGTTGGCAACCGCCACTGCCAAAGAATTAAGCGTGAAAGCAGAAATTGGTGAAGGTGTTGCAGAAAAAGTTATCGAAGCAGCAAGGAAATCTGAACAAATAGATTTTGAAACTGCTTTGGATGTCATGGAACGACGGAAAGACGTTGGTCGAATTACTGTTGGAAGTACCGCTGTGGATGAGTTAATCGGAGGTGGAATTGAAACACAAGCTATAACTGAGGTTTTTGGCGAGTTTGGTTCTGGTAAAAGTCAAATATCTCATGAATTAGCGGTAACTGTGCAATTAAGTCCAGATAAAGGTGGACTCGATGGTGAATGTGTTTTCATAGATACTGAAAATACTTTTCGTCCAGAGCGAATTGACCAGATAGCAGAAGGATTTGATTTGGATTTAGAGGAGGTTTTACGTAAAATACATATTGCTAGGGCTTTTAATTCTAGTCACCAAATATTAATGGCAGATAAAGTTAATGAACTTATACAAAGTGGCGTTAATATAAGATTAGTTATTGTAGATTCTTTAACAGCACATTTCCGTGCAGAATATATTGGTAGGGAATCATTAGCTATGAGACAACAGAAATTGAATCAACACCTCCACACCCTGCAAAACATCGCCAACACTTATAATGTGGGCGTATTTGTCACTAATCAGGTACAAGCTCGTCCTGATGCCTTTTTTGGAAGTCCTACTAAAGCAATTGGAGGACATGTATTGGGTCATGCAGCAACTTATCGAGTATGGCTTAAAAAAGGTTTAGCTGGCAAAAGAATAGCCAGATTAGTAGATAGTCCCCATTTACCTGAAGGAGAAGCTGTATTCAAAATTGTGACTGAAGGAATTGTTGATTGAGTTCTAAAATAACTTAAAATTAAGAACTATTTATTTTTTTATTTAATTTATTATATTTAAGGATTAATAGATTCATTTATAGAGAATTAAGAGTTTTATATGAGATTTAAAGAAAAAAATTTCTAGTATATAAACTTTGTATAAAAAAATAAATAGAAAAGTTTATTTACGGTGATGATACACCGTACACCATAAATATGTTAAATTAAGATAAATTATTATATTTTAAAAATAGGTGATCTAATTGGCAGATGAAGAGAAAAAGCAAGTAACAATCGAAGAACCAAAAATAGGTGTCTATGTATGTCACTGTGGTATCAACATTGCAGGTGTAGTTGACGTTGAAGCAGTGAAAGATTACGCAGCAACACTTCCTAACGTTGTTGTATCCGAAGAATACAAATATATGTGTTCAGATCCAGGACAAAGCCTCGTTCAGAATGATATAAAACAAAAAGGCATTAACAGAGTTGTTGTAGCAGCATGTTCACCAAGACTCCACGAGCCTACATTTAGAAGGGCTATTAAAGAAGCAGGATTAAATCCATATCTCTTTGAATTTGCAAACATCAGAGAACACGATTCATGGGTTCACATGAACGAGCCAGAAGCAGCAACTGAAAAAGCAAAAGATCTTGTAAGAATGGCTGTAGCAAAAGCACGATTATTAGAGTCACTAGAATCCGAAACAGTAGGTGTTACCAACCAAGCTCTAGTAATAGGGGCAGGTGTAGCTGGAATTCAGTCAGCACTAGATCTTGGTGATATGGGATTCAAAACTTATTTAGTAGAGAAAAACCCAACCATAGGCGGTAGAATGGCTCAATTAGATAAAACATTCCCTACACTCGATTGTTCAATGTGTATCCTTGCACCTAAAATGGTAGATGCAGGAAAACATGAAAACATCGAACTCTTAGCTTACTCTGAAGTCAAAGAAGTTGACGGATATATAGGCAACTTCAAAGTTAAAGTAGAGAGAAAACCAAGATATATAGACGAAGAAACATGTGTAGGATGTGGAAGCTGTTCAGATGTATGCCCAATCGAGATACCAAACTACTTCGATGAAGGAACAGGTATGGTCAAAGCAGCATACATACCATTCCCACAAGCAGTACCATTAGTAGCAACCATAGATAAAGATTACTGCATTGAATGCCACTTATGTGACACTGCATGTGAAAGAGGAGCAATCAAACACGACCAGGAACCAGAAGAAATTGAACTTGACGTTGGTACAATCATTGTGGCCACAGGTTACGACCCTTATGATCCATCAGAGAAAAAAGAATGGAGTTACGAAGACAGCGAGAATGTGATAACCGGATTAGAGCTTGAAAGATACATAAACGCATCAGGACCAACTCAAGGACACGTAGTAAAACCTTCAGACGGTGAAAAACCAAAAAGCGTAGCTTTCATCCAATGTGTAGGTTCTAGGGATGAACAAATCAACAAACCATACTGTTCCAGAGTTTGTTGTATGTATGCTATGAAAAATGCTCAGTTAATCAAAGATCACGAGCCAGATACAGAAGTTACTATTTACTATATGGATATCAGGGCCTTCGGTAAAGGATTTGAAGAGTTTTATAAACGATCCCAGGAAAAATATGGTATTAAATTCATTAGAGGCCGACCTGCCACCGTTCTAGAAAACCCAGATCAATCATTAACCATAAGATCAGAAGATACCCTGCTTGGAAAAGTAACAGAGTTTGATTATGATATGGTTGTCCTATCTGTAGGTTTACAGCCACCAGAAGGTGCAGAAACACTTAGACAAACCCTTGGAATATCCAAAAGTGCTGACGGATTCCTTATGGAAGCTCACCCCAAACTCAGGCCTATTGACACTTTAACTGATGGAGTATACTTAGCTGGTGTATCTCAAGGACCTAAAGATATTCCTGACGCAGTTGCTCAAGCATCAGGTGCAGCAGCCAGAGCAGCTATACCTATGATTAAAGGTGAAGTTGAAATCGAACCTATTGTAGCTTCAGTGGACACTGATGTATGTGGTGGATGCGAAGTATGTATAGAACTCTGCCCATTCGGTGCAATAGAAAGAATAGATGAACAAGCACACGTTAACATAGCTCTATGCAAAGGATGTGGAACTTGCGTAGCTGCTTGCCCATCTGGAGCTCTCGAACAAGCCCACTTCAAAACAGCTCAAATTATGGCACAGATAGAAGCTGCCATGGGTGGAACCGGAGCATCCAAATAATATTTTTTAAGGGTTAAAAAAAACCTTACTTTTTTTTAATTTTTCTTTTTTTTTTGGAAATATTTTTTTTAAAAATTAAATTATTTTAATTAGAAAATTTTTTTATTATTTAATAAATATATAATAATAAAATTTTACTATTAATTATTTCTTTAAATCTAATAAAATTTTAATTCTTTTTGAAGTTTTTTTACAAGATTTTTAAAAACTGCTATTATGCATAAGATTAATAAATGTTTCTTGAATCATCGCCCCAGCTAGTTAATTTTAGAATAATAACATGTTCATCTGGGCAAACAAGACTAATAAATTGATTCTATAAAGGAATATAAAAATCTTGACCTAGATTATCTTCAATTAGGATATTGTAAGTAGATAATTTAAATTTAAAAAAGGATAATAAATTTATTTTAAATCTTATACTTAGAAGTTAATTCTTACATGATAACTAAAAATAATATATATCAAAAATAAATACCGATTTATAAACAAGAAAGTTTTTAATTAGAGTTATACTCTGTTTTTTTTTATTAGGAAAAAAACATCTCAAAAAAAAATAACACTCATAAATAAATAAAGCATAATGAATTTCTAACGTTTATTTTGGAGGAAATATATATGTTTAAAAATGAAAAATATGCTCTTAGTATCAAAGAAGCCACTAAGGAGCATCATAATTGGATGAAGAATAGTATAAATTTGATAGCAAGTGAAAATATAACCAGTTTAGGTGTAAGAGAAGCATTAGCCTCTGATTTTTCCCACAGATATGCTGAAGGCCTGCCTTGCGAGAGATTTTATCAGGGTTGCGGTTTCGTTGACACAGTGGAGAACATTACCATAGAACTCTCTAAAAAGCTTTTTCATGCAGAACATGCTAATGTTCAACCCGTATCTGGTTTAGTATCTAATTTAGCTTCTTATTTCGCATTAGCGGATTGTAATGATAAGATGATGGCATTGGACGTTCCTGTAGGTGGACATATCAGTCATGCTAGTGTTAGTGCTGCGGGTATAAGGGGACTTAAAATTTCAGCACATCCTTTTGATGAAAAAATAATGAATATAGACCCTGATGCCATGAAAAAGAAGATATTAGAGGTAAAGCCTAAAATTGTCCTTCTTGGGGGTAGCCTATTCCTATTCCCACATCCGGTTCGTGAGGCTCGGGAAGCAGCAGACGAAGTTGGTGCTAAAGTAATGTATGATGCAGCTCATGTGTTGGGGCTTATAGCTGGAGGTAAATTCCAAGATCCTATAGGTGAAGGTGTAGATTTAATGGTTGGAAGCACTCATAAGACTTTTCCAGGCCCTCAGCATGGTATAATATTATGTAAAGAAGATATTGCAGATAAAATTGATGCTGCTGTCTTCCCTGGTGTAGTGAGTAATCATCACTTACATCACTTGGCCGCGCTTGGCATATCCACAGCTGAAATGTTAGAGTTTGGTGCAGACTATGCTGATCAAATTATTAGAAATGCTCAATCGTTAGCTGGTAACCTTCATGAGCAGGGTTTTAATGTATTATGTGAGAATCAAGGATTCACTGAGTCACATCAGGTAGCTATGGATGTTTCAAATATGGGAAACGCATCGAAATTTGCTGTAGATCTGGAAGATAATAACATTATTTTGAATAAGAATTTGCTTCCTTGGGATGATGTTAATTGTTCAGATAATCCTTCTGGTATTCGAATAGGTACGCAGGAGATAACTCGCCGAGGACTTAAGGAATCTCATATGAGTGAAGTGGCGGAATACATTAAAATGGTAGTCATGGATAATAAAAATGTTAAAGAAGAAGTTTCAGAATTCATGAATCAATACACTCAAGTACATTATTCTTTCAAAAAAACTCAAGCATATGATTACATTGAATTTTAGAATTCTGAAGAATCTTTTATCATAAATTTTATGATCATCAATTTTTTTCTTTAAAAAAATCTTTTTTTATTTTTTTTTATTTTTATCAATTAAAATAATTTGTTTAAACGGAGTAGAATAGAAGTGAAAATTGCGTGGGGCATAACTGGAGCTGGTCATTTACTTCAAGATAGTGTTGAAATACTTGAAATGTTATCAATGGATCATAAAATAACAGTATTCCTTTCAGGGGCTGCTGAAGAAGTTATTAAAATGTATGGTCTTTATGAACGAGTTATTAATGTAACTGGAGGTTATTATCGGGAATTAGTGATTGAAGCTGAGCAAAAATCAAGTTATCCTATTGCTGGTAGATTTTCATTGGGTAAATATGATTTACTGGTAGTGTCTCCGACTACATCTAATACTATAGGTAAGATTGTAAATGGTATTGCAGACACATTAATAACGAACATAATAGCTCAAGCAGGTAAAGGGAATGTTAAAACATATATAATCCCCGTTGATTTAGAATCCGGCATTATAGAAACTGTTTTACCATCAAAGCTTGAACTTGAGATTTGTCAAAAATGCGAAACATGTGCAGCAGCTACAGCATGTCCTAGTGCTGCAATAACCCCCAGAATGGAAATAAACCTTCTACAATGTCAAGGATGTGGTACTTGTCAAATTGCATGTCCTTTTGATGCAATAAAAGGCGGGAAAAAGATCAAAATTCATATGAGAAACGTAGATATTAGTAACACTCGTAAATTATATGAATTCGAGGAATTAGAAGTTTTAAAGCATCCATTAGAAATAAAAAAATTGATTTAAGTTTATAAAATTGTAAAACTTTTCAATCTTCTAAGATATCTATAAGATATGCTAGCATTTCTATCTCTTCGCGGGCTATGAAATCTTCAGGATTTTTTTGGGATTCTTCGCTTTTAAATGGATAATATTTCTCTTCAAAATATGTTGTAAGATACAGATCATTGCATACAATTTTCACGGGATCGTTTAAACGCTCTTTAAGTTTAGTTAATGTTTCAGCATTCAAATCTGTGATTTTATAAGTGACATAATATTTAGCGTAATTCTCTGCAAATCCATATTCAACGACTTTAACTTGCAAATTTTGCACTCCATATTGTAAATTTTTTTATGTTTAATATCATAATTATTCAAAATATTTCAAGAAAAATTTTATTCATAAATGAAATCAAGTATATCTCCTATTTCTGTTTCAGATGATATTAAATTACCTTGCTTAAGTTCCACTACGTATCGTGCGGCTTTTTTGGGAGTGTATGTCTGCCATGGTTTCAGAGTCACCTGATCTAAAACTGTTTTTTCATTGTTAAGAAAAATCACGTCCAATGGAATCCTCATGAAAAACATGTGAATAGCTGAACCCATTTTACCACGTCCCTTCGGAATTTTCAAGATCATGCCTTTTTTTAAGCTTTTCTTTAGCATCAACCCCCTAAATCGGGAGCTGAAGCTGTCTGCCATTTCTACAGGCCCTAAAGTGCTTTCTTTGCTTTTATTTATTACAAGTATGGATCCTTTTTTAGAATTTTGGGGCATTTTATATCATCCGTTATTATTCTGTTCATAAATTAAGAATAAATTTTCTATGGAATTTAATTGGTAATGAATTATTAAATTTAATTTATTATTCTTTTTATTTAAGTAAAATTATTCTTTCAAAAAAATTAAATTTTGAATTGTGTTAATAATTTTGTTTGAATTTTAATCTGACTTCATTTTAAGAGTTTTTAGTATAATGAATGTAGGGATCATTTTTTATATCATTAATTTCAAAGGGCATACAGATATACATCTGAATGCTGATGAATTTGTGATCTTTCACAGTTGAAATCATATTTATATTTCAAAGAGAATGATTTAACCATCTTATTATATATTATTATAAAATGGAGGCTATATTATGAGGAACATTATCGTAGAAGAGCTTATCCAAAAGCCCATTGAGGATCAAGAAATTGAAGTAGTTGAAAGAAAAGGTATAGGCCATCCTGATAGCATAAGTGATGGAATAGCCGAGTCAGTGAGCCGAGCCCTCAGTAAAACTTACTTGGAAAAATTTAATGGAATATTACACCACAATACTGATGAAGTTCAGATCACAGCCGGTGAATCTGCTCCTGAATTTGGTGGAGGGGAAATAATAAAGCCCATGGACATTCTACTCACCGGAAGGGGTATCTCTCAGGTTGATGGTGTAAAAATAGGTTTGGACAGAATTGCCATAGCTGCAGCAAAGGAATATTTAAATGAAAATATTTTAAATTTATGCGTGGAAACTTGTACTGTGGTGGAATGTAAAATTGGTCATGGATCAGGTGATTTAGTACATGTTTTCGGTAGGAAAGATGCAGTACCTTCTTCTAATGACACTTCTTTCGGAGTAGGATATGCACCTTTTTCTGAAACCGAGAATATCGTAATGGAAACAGAATTAATGTTAAACTCTCCAGAATTCAAAAAGAAATATCCAGAAGTGGGTGAAGACATAAAAGTAATGGGACTTCGGGAAAAAGATAGTATTACCCTTACTATAGCCATTGCCATGATATCTCAATATGTAGATGATTTAGATCATTATATTAACGTGCGCGACGAAGTTAAAAGCAAAGTACTTGATACGACTTCAAAATACACTTCAAGAGAAGTAGACGCATTTATTAATACTGCAGATAGTTTTGATCCAAAAAATCCTTCTGTTTATCTTACTGTAACTGGAACATCAGCAGAGATGGGTGATGATGGTTCAGTAGGGCGGGGAAATCGGGCAAATGGACTCATAACCCCTAATAGGCCCATGTCAATGGAAGCAACTTCAGGTAAAAATCCAATAAATCATGTAGGCAAAATTTACAATCTACTATCCAATGAAATGGCGAATGATATAACCAAGAAAGTTGAAGGAGTAAAACAGGTCCATATAATGACTTTAAGTCAAATTGGGAAACCAATAGATCAACCTAAAGCTGCTAGCGCTCAGATCATTCCAGAAGATGGATATAATCTGAATTCTGTTAAGAATGATGTGGAGGAAATTATGGATTCTTGGCTGGCAAACATTAGCCAAATAACAGATTTGTTGGTAAAAGGAAAATTACGGACATTCTAAAATTAAAAACTTAAAATAAATTCTTTAACACCTATATTTTTTCAATTCTATAACTTTTTTTTTAACTACATTTATTCTTTATTTTTTGAATTAAGCTATTTAGTATATTTAATTTATAAATCTTCTTTAATAGCCATTATACTATTTTATATAAAGTTCAAACAAAGTTTAATTGTAGATTGTATTATAATGAACTCATCACCAAAAATGATAGGAGAATAAAAATGCCGATAAAGGAGGCAAAGCGCTCATATAAACCTAAAATCTTAGAAAAAGATATTCAAGACTTCTGGAGTCATGAAACCATATATGAAAAGATCCAGAAAATGCGAGAAAATAATCCTAAATATTCCTTTTTGGATGGTCCACCCTACTGCAGTGGGAGAATTCATCTTGGAACTGCCTGGAACAAGATAATTAAAGATACTTTCCTAAGATTTAAAAGTATGTCCGGTTTCAATGTTAGAAGACAAGCTGGATGGGATACACATGGCCTTCCCATAGAACATAAAGTGGAAGGAATTATGAATATTAAAAGTAAAAAGGAGATAGAAGATAGAATTGGAATTGACGTATTCGTAAAAAAATGTCGTGAATTTGCAATTGAAAATAAGTTCATTATGACTCAACAGTTTAAATTGTTGGGAGTTTGGATGGACTGGGATAATCCTTACGTTACTTTTGATACTGGTTATATGGAATCTTGCTGGTGGACACTTCAAAAGGCTCATCAGAAAGATCTGCTCATTAAAGATTTACGTGTAATAACTTGGTGCCCTCGCTGCGAAACAGCATTAGCCATGGCAGAAATAGATTATGAAAACAAAGATGATCCTTCCATATATGTTAAATTTCCATTGAAAACTGATGATAAATATTACATATTAATATGGACCACCACACCTTGGACTCTTCCCGCAAATATGGCCGTCTGTGTTCACCCTGACTTTGATTATGCCTATGTTAAAGTGGGAGAGGAAGTCTATTTAATGGCTCAAGCCCTTATTGATTCAATATTTGGAGATCAAGATTATGAAGTTATAAATGTAGTTAAAGGATCAGAATTAGAGGGAATAGAATATTATCATCCTCTTTTAGATGAAATACCCATTCAAAGAGACTTCAAACATATCATACTTCCAGGAGAACATGTCACGCTCACGGAAGGTACAGGCTGCGTTCATACTGCTCCAGGTCATGGTCCTGATGACTTTGAAATTGGTAAAAAATATGGACTTCCAATATTTAGCCCGGTAGATGAAGCAGGATTATTTAAAGAAGATGCAGGTAAATATGGTGGGGAATTCGTTAAGGATGCGGACCCTTATATTATAGCAGACTTAGATGCACACGGATTACTACTGAAGGCTGAAACCATCAACCACCGTTATGGATTCTGTTGGAGGTGTAAAACTCCTATAATCTATTTGGCCACAGAGCAATGGTTTTTAAAAATAACGGCTATAAAAAATAAAATGTTAAAGGAACTTGAAAAAGTAGAATGGATACCATCCTGGGCTGGTGAAAGTCGATTCCGTAATTGGGTTGAAAATGCCCGAGATTGGACTATATCAAGACAGAGATACTGGGGTATACCTATACCAATCTGGATCTGCCAAAATTGTGGAGATATGATGGTAATCGGCTCCATAGCTGAGTTAAAAGAGGTTGCATCTGAGGGGACAATTAAGGGAGACTTCATACACCGCCCTCATGTGGATGAAATTATTATCAAATGCAATTGTGGGGGAAATATGAAGAGAATACCTGATGTTCTGGATGTATGGATAGACTCCGGAGTTGCAGGATGGGCAGCCCTAAACTATCCCCGAGAAACAGAACTCTTTGAGGAATGGTATCCTTATGACTTCATAACCGAAGGTCATGATCAAACCAGGGGATGGTTTTACTCACAACTGGGTTGCGGTTTAATATCACTGGACAGTATTCCCTATCGAAAAGTTTTGATGCATGGTTTTACTTTAGATGATGAAGGCAAGAAAATGAGTAAGTCTCTGGGAAACGTTGTCGAACCCGATGAGGTTATAGAGAAATATGGGGCTGATGTGCTCCGTTTCTACTTGCTTTGGGGTAACAAGCCATGGGAAGATCTGAAGTTCAACTGGGAAGAAGTTAAAAATGTTGCTAAAATGTTCAATATTCTCTGGAATGTATATGTTTTCACAACCACTTACATGGCTATAGATAACTTTAATCCCACCCTTTATCAAATAGAAGATTTAAAACTACGAGATGAAGATTATTGGATCATGTCACGTGCCCAAAGTCTGACCAAGATTGTTAATGAATCCCTTGATTCTCTTTATTTGCATAAAGCTACACGTAGTATAAATCAGTTCATATTAGAAGATTTAAGCCGTTGGTACATCCGTCTTATTCGAGGGCGAACTTGGATAGAAAAAGAGGATCCAGACAAGTTAGGAGCTTATTACACTTTATATCATGTGATGAAACAACTTTTAATCGTTATGTCTCCGATTACTCCACATATTAGTGAAGAAATCTATCAAAACTTGGTAAGAGGTGTGGAAGATGATGCACCGGAAAGTATTCACATGGAAGATTGGACTTTTAATGAGAATTTAATTCATGAAGACTTAGAAGAGAGTATGAATGTTGTTAGGGAGATTATTGAGGCTTGTGCCCGTGCGAGGGATATTGCTCGTTATAAGCTTAGATGGCCTGTAAAAGAGGTTATTATTGTTTCTGAAGACTTTAAAATATTGAAAGCTGCTAGAAAGCTTAATCATATCATTATGGAACAGGCTAATACTAAGGAACTAGTTTCATCTAATTATTTTGAAGACATTAAGATTAATGCTAAACCCAATCTTAAAACTCTGGGACCTAAGCTTAGGGGTGATGTTCCAAAAGTAGCTGCGAAGCTGGCTGAAGTTGACGGCGCTGATGTAGTAAAAGCTCTTGAATCTGATGATAAGTATGAGGTAATAATAGAAGATCAACTCATATTATTGAATAGTGAGGATATAACATTCGAAACAGAACTTCCTGAAAACATCGTCACTGCCGATTTTGAAGGGGGAAGCGTTTTTGTAGATACAGAACTTACATTAGAAATATTATCCGAGTCCATGGCCCGGGAACTGATAAGGAGAATCCAAGATATGAGAAAAGACATTGATCTGGATGTAGAGTCCAATATACAAGTTTTCCTTGTGTGTAGCAAACAGTTCCGGGAGCTTATAAAAACATTCTTAGGATTTATATCTCATGAAGTCCGGGCAGAAAAATTTATATTTAGCCCTAGTGAAAGCGGGTACACTAAAAAATGGAATATAGAAGATGAAGAAATTATCATTACTATAAAATGAGACAATCCAATTATTAAATTAAATAAAAAATTAAATTTTAAAAGTTGATTAAGATGGCTTTAACCGATTTAGAATACGAATATGTGGTAAAAGAAGTAGGAAGGAATCCCAACTCCCTTGAATATGGAATGCTTGATATAATGTTCTCCGAACATTGCTCATATAAAAGTAGTCGTCCTATACTCAAATTATTTCCCACAGAAGGTGAAAACGTAATATTAGGTCCGGGTGACGATGCGGGAATCGTGGCGCTCACCGATGAATTAGCATTAGTTATTGGGATGGAAAGTCACAATCATCCGTCTGCAATCGAGCCATATGGTGGTGCTGGAACTGGTGTAGGGGGTATAATTCGGGATATAATATCCATGGGAGCTATGCCTGTCGCGCTTCTTGATTCATTACGATTCGGTTATTTAGAAGATCAACACTCTCGCTATCTTTTTGAATATGTAGTTAAGGGAATATCTGATTATGGAAACCGTGTGGGTATACCCACTGTAGGTGGTGAAGTTGAATTTGACGATAATTTCCAGTATAATCCATTAGTGAATGTGATATGTGCAGGGATCGTTCATAAAGATTCTATTGTACGAGGGATAGCTTCCAATGTGGGTGATGTATTTGTACTCATGGGTGGTCGTACTGGTAGGGATGGCATTCATGGCGTTACGTTCGCTTCTGAAGAACTTACTACAACTTCAGAGATAGAAGATAGACCTGCAGTACAGATTGGCGATCCATTCACTAAAAAACAGGTTTTAGAGGCAACATTAGAAGCTTTGAATAAAATAAATGTCCAGGGATTAAAGGATCTTGGTGGTGGAGGATTAACTTGCTGCATCTCTGAGATGTCTGCAAAGGGAGAAAATGGATGTACAGTTGATTTAGCTAGGATTCCCCTCAGAGAAGAAGATATGACTCCATATGAAATAATGTTATCTGAATCACAGGAGCGAATGGTATTCGTAATTCATCCTGAAGATGTTGGGAAGTTAATGGAAGTATTCGAAAAATTCGAACTTCCTGCAGCAGTTATTGGTGAAGTAACCGACAGTGGTAACCTGATGGTAACTGAATCAGGTGATGTACTAGCAGATATTCCTGCTACACTCCTTGCTGATCCTCCCATTATTGAAAGAGAAACTTGTCAGGTCGGAGAATACTCTAATAAGTCCTATACACCATCTTTCAGGAAAGTAGAGGAAAAATTTTTAAAAAAATCTTTAGAGTGCGAATTTTCTAATTTAAAGGATGTGGAATTAGAAGAAGCCTTATTAAAAATTTTATCATCTCAGAATATCGCCAGTAAAGAGTGGGTTTATAGACAATATGATCATGAGGTGCAGATAAGAACTATTATTAAACCTGGCGATGATGCTGCTGTACTGCGCGTTAATGATGATACAGCCTTTGCTATTACATCTGATTGTAATAGTATCCATACTAAGCTGAATGCTTATCATGGTGGTGCAGGGGCTGTTTGTGAAGCTATAAGAAATGTGATTTCTATGGGTGCCCGTCCCATTTGTATAGTGGATTGTCTTAACTTTGGGAATCCGGAAAAACCAGAGGTTTTCCAGCAGTTTAAAGATTGTGTAGAAGGAATGGCCGATGTTGCAAAAAAATTTCATACACCAGTTATAAGTGGTAATGTTAGTTTTTACAATGAAACAGAGGGAGTGACGGTAAATCCATCACCTGTTGTTGGTGTGGCCGGTTTGATGAAACTCAATAGTATTCGAACATCGGAATTTAAAAATGAAGGAGATAGAATCATAATTATTGGAGAGACTCGTTCAGAATTAGATGGTTCAGAATATTATAAATGTATCCACGGTTTAGTGTGTGGTGAACCACCAAAGGTTCTGATTGATGATGAATATCAAACTGCAATGACTGTTATTAAGTTAATAGAAAATGATGTAGAAAATAATATAACAGCTGTTCATGACTGTTCTACTGGTGGTTTAGGTGTAGCCATATCTGAAATGTCAATATCTGGAAATTTAGGAACGGTTATAAATCTTTTAAACGTTCCAGGAGCTGGTGAAGGCTTAAGTAATTCTGAAATTCTATTTTCAGAATCACATGGAAGATATGTAATAACTGTTAAAGATGACGCCTTAGAAGAAATATTAAATAAAATTGATGCTCCCAAGGCCGTGATTGGTACGGTTAGAGGTGATTCCCTGGTTATAGATAATGCGTCAGTGGAGATCTCCATAAATAAACTTAAAGCATCAAATCATGGAGTTATAGAGAAATTTATGGCTTGATGTATAATGGAAAAAGAGTTATTCCGTCAATTAATTCACGCTTCAGGTGTTTTCGTTGTTATTCTTAGTTATTTCCTTAAAACAGAAATCCTCATAATTCTGTGTATTGGAATTGTAGTTTTTATGGAAGTATTGTTTCGTATTGACAAAAATCATCATGTATTATTCTTTTCAGATATTTTGAATCGCAGCAAAAGACGGGATGATGAAAGAGGATTTGCTTATTTCTTTACAGGTATAATTCTCACACTTATTTTCTTTCATTCCAATATAAATGTGGCTAATGCTGCAATTTTACTCCTTGTTTTTGGAGATTCAGCATCTAATTTAGTGGGACGCAATTTTGGGAAGATTAAACTTCCATTGCAACAGAAGAAGACTTTAGAAGGTACTTTAGCTTTTTTGGTGGTGGGTTTTCTAGTTGCTTTAACCCAAGTTACATTTTATCCTGCAGTTTTAGGAGCATTATCTGGAGCTATAATCGAAGCATACAGTCCAATAGATGATAATATCCCAATTCCACTTTTATCCGGTCTGGTTATGAGTTTAATAATTTATTTAATGTGAAAAAAACCTAAATTTTGATATTTATACTATGAAATTATTTTTAGATTCAAATAAACAATTTTTATTTGAGTATTTTAGTTTATAATCTTATAGCTCTTTCATGTCTGAAATATCTTATTGCTAATAAAAAGATTCCAGCAGATAAAATAATAGTAGGAATAGATGATAAGATTATTTCTGAACCTACTATAGGTGTGGATGCTAATTTAACTATTAAAACTGTGGGTAAAAAATTTAAAATCCCTTCAAATAATGGTGCTTTTATAAAAAGTGGCACGAAAAGTATAAAAGTTGCAAATACCAGTGCTAGAGTTATTGCCGAATTAGCCTCCTTAGTACTATCCACCAGCATGGATATGATTATTCCAACACCAATGAATCCTAAACCCACAAATAATAATATGAAAAAGAGAATAATTGGATTATAAATGGGGACTTTTAACAAATCTAGAAGCAAAATCCAAGCCATACTCTGTAGAATAGAGAAAAATAGAATTGGAAGTATTTTACCTATCATTACGGTGGAACTGGAAAGAGGGGTCATGAGAAGAACTTCAAAAGTTTTTCTCTCCCTTTCACCCACCACACTGTCAGTTACTATGTTACTAGCCATGAAAAACGGGAGAAGCAAAACAAAGGGAACTATAAAACCATACATTACCTCCACAAAATAGGAGCTGTCCAAAGCAATAGGTGCTGTATTATTACTGTTAACTTTAATCACTGTTAAGGTAACAGGATTTTGAATAGTTTGTATTTCAGATTGGTTTAATCCAGCAGACTCTAGTTTTTTAGTTAATTCAAATTCGTTTACAGCAGTATCTATTTTTTGAGAAATCACAGGATAAAAAACATTTGAATTGTCAATTTGTACATTTATTTCCCCATCAGGAGAAATACCAACCATGGCCACTAACCCGGATCCTAAAAGCTTCAAAGCTTTGTCTGAATTATTATAGTATATTATATTAAAATTCTGTGCTTTAAGATCCTGATCTAATGGTGATCCCTTCAAATCGTCTGATATACCTACATTAAGGTGTGAAGTAATCCCATAAGTGTCTAGAAGAGTTGGATCAGTTGCAATGGAGCTTATAATAGCCAAGCCAAATGCTCCCAATACGATGAACAATTGGACAAATATCACTAACAGATAAATTTTATTGCTAAGAATATCCTGTGATTCTTTTTTAGCGAGAGTTAATATCTTCATATAATGTTTCCATCCATCATTTAATGATATTTATGCTAACTGATCAAAACTTATTTATGAATTATTATAGATTTTTTAATCCTTATTTCAATCATGATCTAAATTTTTTTTTATTTAACATTCTTTTTAAACCTGATTAATTCTAAAAAAAGTCTTATCAATCTTGGTCTGGGTCCAAAAAATATATCATCTCTCTCAAAAAGCTTTATTGAAATCCAATAAGTGAGTATAGTAACCAAGAAGATGAATACTATTGGTATGAAGTATTGCCAGAAGGGTATGGTTTCTCCTGAGAATATTCTCATTACCATAGTCATCGGAGAAATGTTCGATGCTAAAGACTTTATAGATAGATATGTTAATGCAGGTATTATTAGAACTCCCACTACTCCAATATAGGATATGGTTATACCTATCCCTGCTTCTTTATAATTCTTTGAATAAGCTGATATAATGGTTGTAACCCCTAGTATGGGTAATGCCGTTATTATAACTAGAATATATATTAAAATTGGATCTGCAAACTTAAATCCCATTATAAAGAGAATTATCATCCAAAATGCTATTTGTATAGCTATAACTCCCTCCACTGCCAAAATTTTTCCTAAGATGATTTGTGAAGGAGAAATTGGCATGGCCATGAGTATTTCGCCTGTTTTTCTCTCTTTTTCTCCTACTACACTATCAATTATCATATTTCCAAAAAAGAAAAGAGGTAAGAAAAGTAGTATAGCTAGCATTGCATTGGTTAATATCTGAATTTGAAGTGATTGCCCGGTACTCTGCTGATTTACAGCGATTTGTGTAGTATTTTGTGGAATTAAAGAATTTATCCATGAATTTGAAATAGCTGTAGCCATTATATTAACGGTTGAATTAACTTCATCCCTAATCACGCTTCTTTTAGGATCATTATAATCAAGATAAAGTTTTACATTTATAGTATCAATATTTCTTATGCTATTTAGAGAATCAGATGGAACTTGAACAAATCCAGTTATTTCACCATTATTTAAATTTTGAAGTGAATTATTGTAATCAGATGATTGTACATTAATAAGTGAAGGGTTAATGTACTTAGTGAATAAATGACCTTGATCATCAATATCTAAAGAGGCGAATCCTGAAAGTGACGGTGTTATAGAAACTCCTTTATCTGATTGAATGTTAACAGCGAAGGCGTTGAATACGAATATCATTAAAAATAGCATAGAAATTTGTAAACAGAATATTATTAGAAATTTCTTACTCTTCAAGGTTTCCTTAAATTCCCATTCAGCAATAGTGATGAATTTCATTAGCTAGGTCCAAGATTTTTATTAAAAAAAACTTATTTTTTGTTTTTAAATTATTCGATTCCCCTTTAATACCCTATATTATGTTAGTTTCAATAAAATACTTTTATTTTACAGTTTGTATAAAAACATCTTCTAGGGTTGGTTCCATTGTATTTACTGAGAGAATATCATTATTGAAAACATTTATTATGCCTCTAATATCTTTTTTTGACTTTAAAGATATGAGGAACAAGTTACCCTTAATATTAACCCCCTCCACAGAATCAAAACCTCTAATGAGATCAGCGTCATTATTATTAGGATTTCTAACTTTTAATTCTAAGATTATATCTCCATGTATTTTTGATTTAAGATATTCCGGAGTTCCCATGTCTATAATTTTGCCTTGATTAAGTATAGCCACCCTATCGCACAAAGAATCCGCCTCATCCATATAATGAGTACATAAGATAATGGTTTTTTCTCCCTTAAGACTTCTTATAAATTCTCGAATATTGTGGGCTGTGGCTGGATCAAGTCCCATGGTAGGTTCATCAAAGATTATTATCTTAGGATCGTGGATTAATGCCCTTGCAATACCTATTCTTTGACGAAGCCCCTTAGAAAAGGTGTTTATTCTATCATCTGCCCGATGGCTCATGTTAACAAGTTTCAAGAGCTCATTTATTCTATCTTCGATCCTATCTTTAGGAACACCGTATAACTCTGCAAAGTATTTTAGTAAGTCTCGTGCTTTAAAACGCTCATAGAGGTTAGGTTCCTCTGGTAAGTAACCTATCATGGATTTGATTTTGATTTGGTCACTATGGATACTCATATCATCGATTAGAATGTCTCCAGAGTCAGGTTGGAGAATACAGCTGGTGATTCTAATGGCCGTGGTTTTACCTGCACCATTGGGACCTATAATTCCTAAAAGTTCTCCCTTTTTTATTTCAAGATTTAGATTATCTAAAGCTTTTATCTTACCAAATGACTTATTAAGAGAATCAATTTTTATTATAAAATCGTTTGAATTCAATTATGATCATTTCCTATTACATTAAAAAAATTTTTATAACTTTATTAAATTAAGTGCTTTATTTACATTTTAATATTAACCATAAAATATAGATTGAATCAAATTAAAAAATAATAATACATGAAGTTGTTTTTTTAAAATTTATAAAAAAAATAAATCATTAGTTTCTTTGGAGGGTTTTGAATTTGATTGATATAGATTTTAGTGTGAAAAACATTAAAAGATGCCTATGTCCTAGTTGTCCAGTTCAAGCTGAAAGTGAATGTGCTGAAGGTGTAAGAAGAATTATGCTTGAGATAGCTTATTCCAGTGAAAGTGCCATGCTTTTTGAACGTAATAGAGTTCCAGGAATGTACTGTTCGACAGGAAAAGCTTTATGTCAAGATCTCAATTATAATAAAATTTGTAAGTGTAAAGAATGTCCAGTATGGCTAGAATATAAACTTGATCAAGAGGAAGTTATGAAATATTATTGTCGAGATGGATCACCTCAAGATTATGAAGATTACGTGAGAAGAAATTGATTGTTAATATTTAAGTAGCAGTTTAATTTAACTTATTTTTAAGTATACGATGTAGTTCTTCAGCACCAATAATCTCTACATTATTCAAATTCCATTCCACTGGGTGCATCAAAAACGGGTGAGATTGTTCACCTCCAAGACCACCATGACTACCCACTAACTCTTCAAAAGCAGCTATCTCATCCTTTTCAGAATCATAAAAACTGTTCACCAGTATATCAGGAGTGTATTCAAAACTATCAGTTCTTATAAGATGTTCAACAGCCCGTGATCCGAAATTTGCTAAAGGATCTATACCTTCCACAGCATTATCCCTCAAATAATGAATTCCTTCACTACCTATAGCTAAAGGTCCGTATTTTGAAGAATGTACCATTATAAAACCCACCCCTTCATGTTGTACAACACCTGGAATTAAATCAGGATATAATTCATTAATTTCCTCATAAAATAATCGATTTTGTAATTCGGTTAAATAGATCAATCCCATATTTCCTGAAGCTAATACAATTACATCTGCATTCTCTTTGGAAACTTTTTCCGGTCGTTCCTTTACCTTGTAATTTTTAATGTAATCTGCCAGTTTTCCTTTAACAAGATGGGACTCTTTGAAAGTTTTTAATGTATTAACCCTTAATTCTCGACTATTTTTAATAACAATATCTTTTTTATCTCTTAAATAACGTCTAGCATCTTTTCCAGGTTCAGTTAAGACTTGGCCAAAGTGATCTTCATTAGATGAAAGTTTACTGTAAATACTAATATGTGATGGCATTAGACGACGCACTAAATCATCCAATGTTAAACCATAACGTTGTTTAAATGTTGCACCATTAGTTTGACCATGATCAGATTGAATAACTAAATAATAAGACCTTTTAGCATATTCTTTAGCCTGATCTAATCTTTTAAATTGTTTATCCAATCCTATTAATGCATGAAATGCATCATCATCTCGAGTACCTGAATGATGCGCTATTTCATCATAACCAAGATAAGTAACATAAGCTACATCCACATTTCCATTGATAATATCACCGATCAGAGTATACGTGGTTATTTCCCTTAAAAAAACCGATGCACCCGCTCGCACAAATGGGTAAACAAATCCACGTCGCAGTCTTGGTCTTATATTTTTAAAAGTATGCATGAATTGAGATTTAAATTCAAGAAGAACTTCCCAAAAGAATAAGATAATAATACGGCTGAAATTAGAAGGATTAGAATAGAAATAGTACCATGTTTTATTGTAAAACATTCTGAGATTTTTAAGTTTGCTATAGGTGAATATAACATCCGCAGCATCTCCTGAAAATAAATTAGAACGACTGGCACCATTTGAACTCAAAAGCCCTTTACCATCAGAAATTCTCTCCTCAATAAGATTTGCATCATTTAAACCAGTTGAAACCATTAATTTATTATTGTTAGGCTTCTCCACCCATCTAAATGCAGGTATATTATAGTTATTTCCATGAAGAATACCAGCTTGACTAGCACCAGTCTGACTAGATAGATCAGTTTCCCAACTAGTAATTTCATGAGAACCTCGTTCTATCCAACTCTTTAAAGTAGGCATTAAGCCCATTTCTATGGCTTCTTTTAATATTTTCTCTGATAAGCCATCAATTTCTAAAAATATAGTCCCCGGCTTTTTTTTAAAATCTTTTCCTTCAGATTCTTTTATTCTTCTCCTTAGAACTGTACGGTAATAACTTGCATCATCATCCAATGTTAAAATAGATGATAAAGTAGTTGTAATTAATGTTATCCCCAGGGGAGTTAATATCAAGGCAGCACCCCCTATAGTTATTCCCGGGACAAAATTGCTGATTATCCAGATTAAAAAACCATTTAAAAGAAGTGACCCCACACCCACTGTGAAAACCATGAACGGCAAGAATATACGAGATAAAAGTGGCCAGAATAATGCATTCAAAATACCAAGCAAAGCTACTACAACAAAAGCTGTTTCCCAACTATTAACTGTTAAACCTACCGATAAATAATCTATGAGCATGAATCCTAAAACTCCGCCCAACCATAGGATTATAGTACGCTCAATCCAAAAAAACCATGATCTTTTATCTTTTCTTTGCAATGGAATTACTCATCTAAAATTAAATATTTCAACCTTTTACTCCATTCAGGAGAAGTTTAATTGATTGTAAAGATTATAATTAACAAAAATATAGAAATTACTTTCTTTCTAGAGAAAATTTTAAAATAAAAAAAAATACATTTAGGTGTGTTTTTTTAATCCATATCCGTTTTATCTGCATATAATAAGCCATAACTATCTACAAGTTCTTTAAATTCATCAGTTCCAGGTACGGCATTTAATACATCCTCTATATCCTTAAGAATATGTAAATTTCTCAGTTTCGATTCAACATTAGAATAATTTTTTTTAATAACTATCTGAACATCCACATTCTCATCTTCAATTATAAAAATCTTATTACCGTCTTCATTTACTGATAATTTAATTTCTACATCCACCAAATCACCACTATTTTTTATTTATCAAATTATTATATTTGTGAAAATGTTAATATTTTTATCCTATCCAGATTTACCCTTCTATTATAAGCTTCATTGAAATGTATAAAATTTAATATAAATTAATGATATTATAGGTTGAAAATTTGGATTTAGATAGAAAAAAATGTTATGTAGATAGTTGGCTTAAATCCTAGACTAAAGACTTAACTGTTAGTTGGTAGCTTTCTCATCAGCTTGATTAAAATTATTTTGTGCTTATTCTGAATCAAGCAATATTTAATGTTTAGATGAAGACTTCAATTTAAAGATTGTTATTTCTGGATCACAATTTATTCTAAACCAGAAAATATTGGTACCTAATCCTCGGCTGGTGTACTGTACCATGTCACCTACTTGATATTTACCATGGGGATATTTAATGAAGTGAGGTCCTCTAATAAATGTGCCTAATCCAGGTATTATAAATTGACCTCCATGTGAGTGTCCAGAGATTTGTAGACTGAATCTCCCAGTTGAGGAACTAACATCAGCGAAATCTGGCTCGTGTGCTAGTAGAATAGCTGGTCCTTCCTTCGGTAATTTCTCGATTACTGTGTCTAAACGGTGTTTATTTAGCATCACGCTATCCACACCTGCGAGATGTAGTTGGGCTTCGCCTCGTTTTAGTGTGTAAACATCGTTGCTTATATCGATTATATTACATTTTTTGAGTATTTCCCTAATTTTATCTGCACCCATCCAATGATCATGGTTTCCAAGGACTGCGATGGATATTTCCTTTGGATTTAATCTCTTTAATGCTAATTCTAAATCCTCTGCTACATCTTCCAGAATGTAGGATACAAAATCACCCGTTATGGCTATTGCATCTGGTTTTTGGTTATTAATTAAATCAACCACACCTTCTAAATGTTCAGAGGAGATCCATTGCCCTAAATGGATGTCAGATATATTAACAATGCAATAATTATCAAAAATCGGATCTAAATTAGTTATAGTTACTTCAACATGTTCTAACTGGAAATTTCCCGGTTTGAATTCAGCTTTTTTTATTATATTACGCCCACGAGTCATACCCCTTTGCAAGCTCTGACGGAAGCGTAAATTTTTTAATTTCTTTTCTTTCATAGTTATATAAGTATAATCTGTTTAATTAGTTTTCTTGCACTTTATTCTCTTATATAAGATTTTGATTTAAAAAAAGAGATATTTGAATAATTTAATATGGACTTGTTGATCAATTTTTTTCTATTATTGATTCTTTTTTTATTGAGGTGGTGCTAAGAAACTGAATATACCTGTTAATATCAGCCAAATTCCAATTAAAAATCCAAGGTATATTGGGTTAAAGGCTAAACTACCTAATATTATGTATATGATACCGAGTACTATTCCAAGAATTCCACTCCATACTCTGTATCTTACATGTAATCCACCTAAAAGCGCTATTAATCCACCAATTATAAGCACGATACCTGCTAAATACAGTACCAAACCTGCTATAAATGCAAACAACGCAGGGTTGAAGACTAAACCAAATCCAATTATCAACGCTATAATACCCAGTATCGCGTAAAGAATACCCACAACACGATCAACGTGACTTTCAGCTACGCCTGCAATCAAGAACCAAATACCTAGCAAAATCACTGCAAATCCTGCTATAAAGCTAGCAGCTACTACTCCAGCTGCCGGGAAGCCTATTACAATTAAACCGAGTATTATGGCTAAAATACCCATAATAGTATTTCTCATAAAAATTCCCCCTACGAATTTTCTAACAAGCCCATAATAAATTATATTATGTGTCAAGAAACTATAAATAATTATCTTTTGTTAAAATACCCGCCTAAGATGGAGTTTGAATTAAATAATTTATACTTATCCAAAAATTTAATTCAGATCCTGTAAAGTTTAAATTAAAATTCTTAATTTATTATGAAACTCTAAAAACAAAATTGAATTCAATGAATATTAAAACGTGACACTTTAATCATTTTAACTATTTATAACTCGTTAGAAATTGTGAAAGTTTACTAAATGCAATTTATAAAAATGTGAATTTATATAGATTAAGAAAATAATATTAATACATTTATAATTAATTCTTCAAATAATTTATAAACTATTAACAATCCAATTAAAGGAATCAATATGTTTTTATCAGAATTAATGCCAGTTAAACAAGCCCATAGGTTAATTAAAAACACTTTAACTCAAACTAGTACAGAAAAAATTCTTTTGGAAGAAGCTTATAAACGTATTCTAGCTCAGGATGTGACTTCTCTTTTAGATTCACCACATTTTGACCGATCTGCTATGGATGGCTATGCATTGCAAGCTCAGGATACATTTGGGTTTTCCGAACGTAACCCAGCAACTTTAACCATAATTGATCGTATTGGTGCTGGAACTGTATCTAATGCGACAGTTAGAAAAGGAGAAGCAGTCAAAATTGCAACTGGCGCCCCCATACCCATAGGCGCCGACTCAGTAATTATGGAAGAGTATACTCAAGAGAGAGAGGATCATTTAGAAGTGGAATCCTCAGTTACACCTGGTGAAAATGTTTCATTTCAAGGTGAAGACATAAAGAGGGGTGATGTGGTTTTAAAGAAGGGGAAAATTCTTCAACCGCAGGATCTGGCAATAATAGCATCTGCAGGATACAGTAATGTGGAAGTGTATCGTAAGCCCCGTGTAGGTATTATAACAACTGGAAGTGAATTAGTTACTCCTAAATCTAATATTCATGGGGCCGAAGTAATAAACTCCAATCATTACACTTTAAAAGCCTTAATAGAAAGTTCTTTGGCGATTCCTGAACTCATTCAATGTAAAGATGAAGCTGAATTAGTTGAAAATGAGTTCAAAAAAATGTTACAAAAAAATGATGTACTTATAACCACAGGGGGAACAGCTATTAGTAAAGGAGATGTGGTCGTAGACGTAGCAGATAAGTTAGGAGAAGTTATGATCCATGGAGTCTCAATACGTCCTGGAAAGCCATTCGCATATGCAAAAATTGATAATAAACCAGTTTTCATGCTTTCCGGTTATCCTGTAGCTGCTATGGTACAATTCGATGTGTTGGTTAGTGAACATCTATTGGAAATGCAGAACCTGAATTGGAAAACGCCCACAGTGAAAAAAACAGCTGCACGCAAAATTCCCTCTACTCTAGGCAGAACGGACTATATAAGAGCTAAAACCGTTGGAGATAAAGTAAAGCCTCTTAAAATAAAAGGTTCAGGCATTATCCGATCTATGGTTGAATCAGACTCGTATATTGTCATAGAAGAGAACCTTGAAGGAGTTATGGAAGGAGAAATGTGTGATGTTTTACTTTACAATTCCCTACGGGTTTAAGTGTATTAAGTGTAAAACTATATAAAGTAGTTAAAAGCTTATTAATCAAAAATTTTGATATAAACAATAATTTAATTTTTCTGAATTATTAAGAAAGGTGATTATTTTTGAACGTCTTTACAATTAATCCTTTATGGTATTATGCTATTGGATTCGTAGTCATATGGGTATTAGCTCTTCTATTCAGGAAACAACTCAAAATTGATGTAGAAGGACCCATTTTAATGCGTAAAACTAAAAGATTAAGGGGTTTCATTGATGGTGTCGCCCAACGTAATCCCCGATTTTGGAGAATATACATGAATATAGGAATACCAATTTCTATATTTTTTATGGTTTTCATAGTATATGCCCTTATCATATCATTACAAACTCTGTTTCAAGCTCCTACTACCCAATTAATTCTTCCAGGAGTAGATTTACCAGGTCAAGCTATTGCTGTTCCTTTCATTCAAGGAATTATCGGCTTAGCTACAGTGATCGTGATACATGAATTTGGTCACGGTATACTTGCAAGAGCTGAAGGAGTACGCATCAAATCTATCGGATTATTGTTATTAGCGGTTCTGCCCGGAGCTTTTGTGGAACCCAATGAGGATGATGTTAAAAAATCTAAAAAAACAACTAAATTAAGGATATATGCAGCAGGTTCTATTTTTAACTTAACTCTAGCTGCAGCATCCCTTCTAATAATGCTGCTTATAAGTGTGCTTTTTATTAGCAGCCTTTCATTTGGCATTCCTGGCGTTTCTGTGCCAGGAATATCTACCCTTAAAACTGAGCCAGTATCGCTAAATATAAGTGGACCCATATTCCCATCATTTCATAGTGATGGTATTAAAATAGATAGTGTAGTCCCTAAAAGTCCTGCAGATGGTATCCTACAGTCAGGTATGGTTATTCAAAGTATAAATGGTAACCCCACTACTAACGTGACTGAATTCGAGCAATTTGATGCTACAACATATATTGGAGAAACTTTAACCTTCCAAACTAACGAAGGAAGTTATACTCTTAAAACAGCGGCAAATCCTAATAACGCTACTAAATCATACATAGGAATACAAAGCGAAGAAAATTTAGCAGTTAATTCGAACGTTTCTAAGATATGGGGTAATACTTTACCATGGATCTTATTCAATATCCAGGATCTTCTTTTCTGGATATTCTTCTTAAATTTTGCAGTTGGAATTATTAATCTATTACCTGCTAGACCATTGGATGGTGGGTTAATATTAGAAGAATTATTAAATTACAGATTATCCAAAACGACTGTTAATAGAATAGTAAATGGATTAAGCATATTCCTGTGGGGTATTCTAATAGTGAGTATAGTTTATGGTACTGGAAGAGGAATTTTAATGTTATTCTAAAATAGAAAAAAATAAGAAGAGATATACTAATTTTTTCTTAATTTTTAGACAAATAATATTCCATTACTCTTGAGAAATAAAAAATATTATGTCTTCTTATAAAAAAAATCTATTATAAAATTAACTATTTTAAAGCTTCTTCAAATGCTGTTTTATGAAAATTAGAAGCCAATTCTTTTTTACATTCATCACCTGTGATTAATCTAATTTGAGAAGCCCTACAGGTATAATGTTGTAATTTAAGACCTGTCTTTATAGGTAAATCTTTTAAATCTTGCCCAATCATTTCATCTGCTACAAAAAGGGTAGACCCACAGGGGGATGTTCTTAAAACCTGGATTTCAGCAATTTTATCATTCTCACAGGATATTTTAACAATAGGTTTGCCAAATTTAGAGGTGAATTCATCAAATATGGTATTGCCATTCTCTTGTAGTTCAATATATTAATTGGAGCGTTACATTTTCGAATCTTTCCACCTGATTTTTAAAGTCTTCAGCCCTCCAGGCAGCTATTATGATCCATTCTACCTTATTATGCAACCGTTCCACTAATTCTAAGGTGAGATCAGGATGTAAAACGTATATTATAAGAATATCTGCAGTTTCAATCCTTCTAAGGATATTTCATGTATATTAATTTCATCGATGCAACTTGAAGAGGGTTTCTAACTGGATAAATTCTGTTTCAAACTCCTTTTTAATGATATCATATGCTCGATCCCCATAAGAGCTGTCAGTCACTATAACAATTTTTAACATAGAAATAACCTTAAATTTAGCTAAATTCTTGTTCAATGCATTTTAACATAATATGTAAATTTCTATAAAAAATTATTAATTTTGATCTATAAATTTCATATACTTCCGAAAATCAATTTTTTTATTATTTTTCATTTGCTGAGTTCTACAATTTAAGAAAAATTTAAAATTTATTTTTTTAATATCTGAGATTATATATTATTCTAACAAAAATTGATATAAATTTTTTCTAATAAAAAAATATGAGTAATTTATCTCAAATAATAATGTTTTCAAATTAATTAAACGTTGAAAAAACTTTAAGGAACAACTTACAGAAGTTATACTTGTTTAATGAAATTTTTACTAGGAGAAACTATAAAATGAAAGTGGTTATAATTGGAGGTGGAGCTGCTGGTTTATCCACTGCTTCTAATATTCGGAAATATGATGAAGATATAGAAATAACAGTAATAACTCGTGAAAGTTATATAGCTTATTCTCCTTGTGCAATACCTTACGTTTTATGTGGAAAAGTGGAATGTTTTGAAGATATTGTAATGCACAAACCTGAAGATTACTTAGAAAAAAATATTAATATTGTAACTAAAGCGGAAGTTTTTGAAATAACGAGTAATGAAAATAAACTGAAATATTATTTTAATGATGGATATCTAAGAGTTGAAAAAGAGTTATCATATGATTATCTAGTAATAGCCACCGGTGCAACCTCTTTCATTCCCCTTATTGGAGGAACTCATTTAAAAGGTGTTTTCAAAATTAGAACTATAGAAGATGGTTTTAAAATCAAAGATTGGGCTGAAAAATACCATAATGCTGTAGTTGTGGGGGCTGGTTTGATTGGGTTGGAAACAGCCTATGGACTAAAAGAAATGGGATTAAAAGTTATAGTTACTGAAATGTTGCCCCAGATTATACCTCGATCATTAGATCCTGACATGGCAAGTATTGTTCAACATTACATGGAAAAAGAAGGTCTACAAGTAATTTTGGGTAATCCTATAGAAGAAATAGTGGGTGGAACCCGAGTTGAGAAAGTTATTATTGGGGATGAAGTGTTAGATGCGGATATGGTTATAATGGCTACTGGTATCAGACCTCAGATTAAATTGGCAAAAATGGCTGGTTGTAGTATTGGAAGATGGGCTATCCTCGTAAATGAGAAGATGCAAACTTCCGTTGCTAACATATATGCAGTAGGAGATTGTGTAGAGGTTTATGATGCAATAACCGGTCAGAATACCCAGTCACCATTAGGTACAACAGCTGTAAGGCAGGGTAAAACAGCTGCAAAAAATATTGTAGGGATGTGTGCTGAATTCAAACCAGTTTTAAATGCTATGGTATCCAAGATTGGTGAATTGGAATTCGGAGCCGTAGGTTCCACTAAGAGTTGGGCTATTCAAAATGGAATAGACGTAATCTCAGGGGAGAGTAAAGCTCTTACTAAGGCTAGATATTATCCGGGGGCTAAGACTATTGATGTTAAGATAATTTGTACTCTTAATGGTAGAATTATTGGCTGTCAGATAATTGCTGAAGAGAGAGTTGCTGAAAGAATTGATACTATGTCTTTAGCTATAGCAAAGAATGTTTCATGTTCTGAATTGGCTACAATGGAATTCTCTTATGCTCCTCCGGTTTCAATGGTAATAGATCCTATAATATTAGCTGCAGAGAATGCTTGTTGGAAGTTAAGTAGATTGAATTAAACTTGAATTATGTTTAAAGAATGTTATTAGTTTAATTTTAATTTAATTTATTCAAAAAATTGTAAAGATAGGAGAAAAATATAGTGGAGAGATTAATTAAAATTTCTATTTTTTAAAAATATCTCTCTAGCATTCCCTTTAACATTTTTGCATGTCTTCCTTCATCTTTTGAACTTTCAGCAAAAAACGTTTGAGCCTCTTCAATGTCACATTCTTTGGCTTTGTCTGAAGCGGCTTTTTTCTCTTTGTTAGCCATTGTTTCGCCTTCAATCATCATTTCCAAGTTTTCTTTAAGGGATGATTTTATGACTCCATTCATTTCTGCAAAGTGAGCGGCATGATTGGCTTCTTCAATGGCAATTTGTGATAAGACTTCTGCCATCTCAGGGACTCCTTCCCTTTGTGCTTGTCGTGCCATAGCTAGATATATTCCAACTTCCTGAGTTTCTCCGTTAAAATTAGCTTGAACTATTTCTTCCATTTCGGTGCCTTTGCAAACTCCAATTTTATGTTCATTTGTTATTACCATATTTTTTATAACTCCTAAAATATTTTTACAGAAATTAAATTTAAATTTATGATTTAAATCCTAAATATTTAGCGAATATATTTTTTTTATAATTCTCTTATTTCCTGAGCGAGTTTTTTACCAGTTTTGAAGGATTGTTCTAGTTCATCTGCATCGGGTACATAGTAGACTTCATATTGACCTTTTACATTGAAACCACAGTCTTTAAGATCTTTCGCTAATTTTTCGGTTGTTCCACCTTTACCACCCCTTGATCCGAATGTGACTGCCATTCTTTCTATGCCTGTTCGGTTAAATTTAAGACCCCTTAGGTAGTATATTAGGTCACCTATGCTGGGGAAGGGCTCATCATAAATTGTTGGTGCTCCTAGAGCTATAGCCTTACTGTCTAGAATATCTTTTACAATCTCGCTTCTTTCGTCTTCGTGTAAGTAATACATTTTCACGTCCACTCCTTCACTCATGATTCCTTCTGCTATAGCATGTGCCATTTTCTGGGTAGAGTAATGCATGGTGTCGTAAATGATGGTTATTTTATCTTTACAGTTTCCAGTGGCCCAGTTACTGTAAGCACCGATGATTTTCATTGGATCAGTCCATATTTGACCGTGGGCCGGAGCTATCATCTTGATTTGTTCCAGAAGGCCTAAGTCTTGGACTTCCTGGAATTTTTTTAGAACTAATTTGGATAGTGGTGTGACTAGATTAGCGTAAAATTTCTGAGCACCATCCATTAATAGGTATTCAGGTATTTCATGGTCGTAGCGCTGCGTGAAACATAGGTGTTGTCCAAAAGCGTCATTAGGGAATAATATGCCTTCTTCTGCTAACAAAGTAAACATACTATCTGGCCAGTGCAGTAAAAATGCATCGAGGAATGCTAATGTTTTATTACCGAGATCCAAAGTGTCACCGGTTTTAACCTCAGTAAAGTTAGCTCCTTCTAATGATGGATAATGTTTTTTTAGTCCTTTGACAGCTATTTCTGTACAGTATATGGGTGCTTCTGGAAATTTCTTGTGGATTTCGGTTAATGCTCCACTGTGATCTTTTTCAACGTGATTTTGTATTATGACATCGATTTTTGGATCTTTTCCTTCTTTTTCAAAAGCGTCATCTATTCTACCCCACATTTGGGCTGAGGATCCAGGATAGGTGTTATCGATTAATGCTACTTTATCTTCTCCAAATACCATATAAGCGTTGTAACTAGTTCCATTTAGGGTGTAACCGTGATATGTCCTTATATCCCAGTCTAAAACTCCAACCCAATATACTCCATCCTTAATTTTTACTGCATTTGCCTTCATGATTTTATCCTCCTAATTTTATTTTATAAATTATTGGTTTTTATAAATTATTGGTTCGAGTGATCCCGAACTATATGTTATTATTTAAAGATATTTTATTTAAATTTTATGGTTCGCACCAATACGAACAGTTTATATGGTAGTAATGGTATCATAGATAAATGAGGATTAGATAATGGTACAAGTGAAAAATAAAAGCGATGATTTAGGGGAAATAAAGTTATTTTCAAGCACTACTGGTGTTAATGTTATAGATAGTCCAATAAAATCTAAAATATTGTCATTACTAAGAAATGGAGGATTAAATGGTTCAGATATTGTTTCATTAACTGGTAAATCCAAATCAACCATTTCAACCCATCTTAAAGATCTTATAAATGCGGGGATCATAGATTATAGAAAAGATCCTGCTGATGGACGTCGAAAAATATTTTATATTAAATCAAGATATCTGGGTGAACTTTCTCAAAAATTAGAATTAGAAGATAATATGGGGGAGTACATCTACAATCAAATAGCCAACTCTAATGATCCATTTAAATTCTTCAGGTTCATATTTAAAACCATAAGAGTAGCTCTTATGCAGGAAGGAATTAATATAGACCCAATATTACATAATGCAGGTATTGAAGTTGGTAATACATTTTATAATGAATTAAAGAATCCTAATACAAAAAAATTAGCTAAGAATGTGGCAATATTCTGGGATTCCCATAAATTAGGTAGAATTGAAGTCGAAAATATGATGCCTTTGACTATACGTGCTTACGACTGTTTCGAATGTGAGGACCTTCCTAAAATTGGTAGATCAGCCTGTGCTTTTGATTCTGGAATATTAGAAGCTATTTTCTCCTCTCATTTTAAAAGTGAAGTGGATGTAGAAGAAATTAAATGTTATGCTAAGGGTGATAATTACTGCTGCTTTATAATAAAAAAAGACTTGATGAAATAAAAGTTCAAATTAAATTTTATAGTAGAATTTTTTACTATAAAACTGGATTTATTCAATCTTTTTTTCTCTAAATTTAACTATAGTAGTGGATAGATATTTTTTATCTTTGAAAAAGCCTTTTATTACCATTTCATCATCCATACTGCAATTTCGGATTGATATTACATCTTTTTCTCGTTTATCTTTATTTATAATCTTTTCTAAAACTTCAGAATGACGGGAGGTCTTCATAATGACGAATGTATCAGCATATTCGAGAATTTTTTCAAGTCTTTTATCAACCTTAGGCACTATTACCATAATTTCATCCTTTTCTGCTAGTGAAATACCTGCAGTTGCTGCACAACCTGTGAATGAAGTGATTCCCGGAATTATCTCCACGATAAATCCGTGATCTGCAATTCTACTTTGAATATATGAAAATGTACTATAAACAGTAGGGTCACCTAGGGTTATGAAAGCCACATCTAACCCCTTATTCAATTTTTGAATTATTAATAATACAGCATCATTCCAGTAGCTATTAAGTGCATTTTTATCTTCAATCATAGGGAATAATGGTTCTAAAACATCATAATTATCTTTTCTATCTTCAAGTACTGGTTGCACAATTGATAATGCTAGACTAGGTTTGGATACCGCGGATTTTGGTGCACATATAACTTTAACCTCTTTTAATGTGTTAAATGCTTTAATGGTTAAAAGTTCATGATTACCTGGACCAACTCCAATACCTAATAATTTACCTTTTCTCATAAATTTTATACCGTCCCTAATTTTTATTTGGTAAAAAAAATCTTGAAATGACTTATTACTTCCTTAATTGCCTAATAAAAAACCTTTTTTATGGTTAACTTCATATATTGGTTTAGATGAAAACCTTTTAAATGGTTTAATCTATTTATACCATCATCAAGATATAAAACCCCATGGATAATGGCTTTTTCTGTAGTAAGTGTGGGATGATCAGAGATAACTGCATTTGTTCCAAAGATGGATTAGAACTAGTAAAAAGCTCTGGAATACCTAAATCTAATATTTCAGAGATGATAAGGATACATCCCCATATAGAAGCGGAAATTATAGAAAAATTTCCTTTCATGGAACCCCGATCAGGACAGTTGGATATTATTCAAGAAATCAAACGGAAGATAGATGATGGTTCTCAATATATTATCTTGGAAGCAGGTACTGGTACTGGTAAATCTGCAATAGCCACCACGCTGGCTGGTATCTATGGGTCTGCATATATTTTGACCATGACTAAGCAATTACAATCACAATATGGATTTCAGTTTGGTTATCCTCTAGTTAAAGGCAGAAGTAACTTTTCTTGTAAAGATACTGGCTTAGAAGATGGATGTGATATGGGTACTTGTCAAACCACACCTAGTGGGCAAAAATTCGTTTGTGATTTTGGGATAAGCAAATCACCTTTTGATGGTGGTAGCTTTGCATTTGAAGATGCTTTCGACGCTCCTATTTATTTCAGATCTCAGGATCGTTGTAATTATTGGCGTCAAAAGGCTAAAGCAGTTGCAAGTCCTATAACGTTGATGAATTATGATTATGCTCTCTTAGAACTTAATTATGTTAAACATTTTGGTAAGCGCAGATTGATGATTCTTGATGAGGCGCATAACATTGAAAATAAGCTGATGCAACGTTTGGAAGTTAATATTTATAATAAAAGAATTGAAAATGATGTTAATACAATAATACCCCATGGTTTAATGGCTTGTGATGATCCTTCGGAGTGGATACTATTTTTAGAATCCATTTATGATTCATATAAGGATACAGCAGTTCAGAAGATGCCTAAAAATAAGGCTGACCGTATTAATCGTACCAAATTCCGATTACAAGAACTTTTAACTAATTTGGAAAACAAACCTGAAAATTGGGTTGTTGACCCTATTACAGGAGGAGTATCTTTTAAACCACTTAAAATTGATATGTATGCTAAAGATCGGTTATTCCGTCATGGTGATGTGTGTATTTTTATGAGTGCTACTATCTTGGATCTGGATTTGTTTTGCAATTGGCTTGGAATAAACCCCGATGATGCTCATAAGATTCAGATTAAAAGTCCTTTCCCGCCTTCATCTCGGCCAATTCATTTGAGGATTGCAGGAAATATGTCACAGAGGTCTATTAAGCGTACAGCTCCTAGAAGTATTCCTATTCTGGAAAAGATTATAGATCATCATAAATATGAGAAAGGTTTGATTCATACTCATAATTACAAGTGTCAGAATTATATTATGAATAAGATTAAGAGTAACCGTTTAATAGGCCATAACAGTCTTAACAGGGAGTATAAGTTACATCAATTTGAAGAAAGTGATGAATCTTTAGTATTGGTGAGTCCTTCCATGAGTGAAGGTGTAGATTTACCCTATGAAAAGTGTCAATTTCAAGTGATCTATAAGATTCCTTTTCCTTATCTGGGAGATCGTCAGGTGAATCAGAGAAAGAGTATGGATCCTAAATGGTATGCTTATAAAACTGTTATGACTTTAATTCAGGCGTATGGTCGTGGAATGCGTGCAGAAGATGATCACTGCGAAACTTACATTTTAGATGGTAACATTCGTATGCTCTTCACTAATCGACTTTATCGTCATTTAGTTCCAGAATTCTTTAAAGAGGCTGTGCAACGTGAATAAAAAAAGTTACTAAAAAAAATTAGATATGATAATTATTTTTATTTTTAATCTTCTAATGTTTTATTTAGCCAAGTATTAATGTAATCCACAACCTCTTGCCAGCCTTCTTCAACCATAATAAGGTGTGAGCGACCGTTAAACTCGTGAAAATCTGTTTTAGAATTTGATTGATTGTATTTTTCATAGTTCGCCTTAGATACTGTAGCAGGTACCGTGTGATCCTCACTGCCTGGTAAAAGCAGAAGTGGGCTGCGAGTATTGTTTTTATAGTTTATACTGGTAGTAGCGTGGCTTATTAAATCTGAAAATGCGCTTTGGAAAAGGGGTTTTCCAGTGTCAGGTATAGCGTATCTTTCATATGCTTTTTTAGCTTCAGTTTCGGACATAGTATTGGCAAAAGCATAATGAAACTGTTTAAACGATAATTCTACTACCTTATGCCTGTTCCTCGGATCAGACAAGACGGGAAATAGGGATCTGAGCTGAGCTAATGCTAATTTATGCACTCCTTTAGGTGCTGCCGAGTCCAGAGTAACTCCTGCAGCGCCAAATCCCTGATCCATAAGAATCTGTACTATTAAACCACCGAAAGAGTGACCTAGAAGAATAGGGGGCTCATTTAAATTATTCAGTATATCCTTATAATGTGTTACTACATCCTCTAAACCTAGACCAGCTAAAATAGATTCTGCTTTCTCCCTTACTTCTATAATGTCTCCATCATGTCCAGGCCATCCCGGCTTCATCACTTGGTATCCTAAGTCTTGAAAACGTTTCTCAAAATATTCCCAAGAAAGTGGTGTCATCCACAAACCATGAATAAGTAATATGTTTCTATCTTTACTGATCTTCAAACTTACCTCTGGTTTATCTATTCCTTCAATCATATTTTAGCCTCAAATCTTTTATTAATAAATTCCAGTTATTATAACAATATATTTATTTTAGTTCTCCATCCTTACAATATATTCCATTGGGTCACTATTTTCTAAATTATATTCTTTCCAAAATTTGCAGTTTTTACAATAGCAATCTTCTTCAAAATTGATATCATTACAGGCGATTTGCCAATAGAACAATAAAACCATGAAAAATCTTTTTTTTCTAATTCAGAAATTGTATCAAAACACCTTTAGATTCCATTTCCTGTATGGCTACCATTTTTTTCTCCACATTCACTTTAGATTGGACAGGGCAGCTGCTAAAGAGGCATTTCATCATATTTTCCATGTTATAATCGAAGTTTGACATATTATTTAACCTCCTTCATTTAAAAGTTGATTAATATTCTAAAATTATCTATTTAAACATTTAAACTTATATTCGGCTTTTATTTCATTCTTCTAGAGGTAGAATATAGATAATGAAATTATAGCATTATTTTTTTAATATTATGTTATTTACAATTAATAAATATGCGGTTTTTAGTGTTATTACGCAGTAAAAATATTTTAAATAGAAAATAAAACGGTTTAATGAAGTTAAAAATAAAAAATAAAAAAAATTTATATATTTTAGCAAAAAAGTTGCATTAGGATACTCTATTAAAAGAATCTTGATAATAATATATCTTCATCAATGTTAAGTCGCTTCATACAGCTACGCCTGCCCATGATTTGGGCAAAAAATTTGATCATCATCTTACATCTTCCGCTGAGGCTAAATGTAGTGTGCCACGGAGTAGCCATGTGCGTACTATAGTTTTATCCCTTATAGCTTGCTCGATATCGGCTTCTAATACATTATTCGTACGAAGTCCAATAGCCAGAGTGCACCGAGATAATCCTGTGCTGAATAGCACCCAATCACCTTACCACATCTTCTGGTCTTTCAAATAAATTTCCGACAATATGTTGATTAATAAGCCGTTGGTGGGCAATATTTATTTTGTCATTTTTTGATGAGATTAAAATTTGTCAAAGTAAACGGGAGAATAAAAGGAGTTTGAATAATGTTTTTACAGATGTAATAAAAAAATAGTCAAAATACGGACCTGGGGGGATTTGAACCCCCGACCTTGGGATCCGAAGTCCCACGTCATATTCCTGGCTAGACTACAGGCCCAAAAAAAATAATTTTATATAAAATAATTTTATGTTCTTCCTTTATAAACTCGCCGGAAACTAATTAATAATAGTTTTAAAATCTGTAAAAAAAGAAAATTTTAAGAAAAAAATCTCTTTTATCAATTTTCGTCCAATTCTCCAGGATATACTGAAAGGCAGAAAATCTACCACGAATGCATACATAAGAACCAATAAATATATTCTAAATCTGTGATGAGGGTTAAATAATTATCTGCTCTAAATTCAATATTAAGTAAAATGTACTGAGATTAGATATTAAAATAATGAATTAAAGGAATTAATGATAATGAAAAGATTCCGATTAGATTTCATTCGAATCATCTTATAACAACTCCTTTTATATTTATAGAGATTTTCGATTTACTATTTGATCTTTGATCATTTAAATTTTTTAGAAATTTGGAATTCGTGTTTTAATCTGTTTAAATTGTTATAGGCAAATATTTATATAGTATTATGTTTATAG